>Ga0209273_10000315_pt1 | contig 70192 bp, 53 predicted proteins | sample tdAd471_FD_187126 | JGI IMG/M metagenome (GOLD analysis project Ga0209273, IMG submission 187126) | Marine sediment microbial communities from the Atlantic coast under amendment with organic carbon and nitrate - tdAd47.1 (SPAdes)... | ecosystem: Environmental > Aquatic > Marine > Coastal >...
AACACATCATCAGCGACCCGGATTGGCTGGCGCGGCAGAGCCACAGCGAAATCATTGAGAAAGCCGGTACCGAAGGCATTGAGGTGATCATGTGGCTGGTGATGCGCGGGGCGCTGCCCAAACATGTGATCGCGCTGCACAAACATTATCACGCGCCCATTTCAAACACCGGCGCGGGCGTGCTGCTTCTGGAAAACCCGGACGCAGCCTGAAAAACCACCTGGAACAATCCAATACCGACCTAATACTGACAAAGGGAAGACCATGAAAACAGATGTAGCCATCATTGGTGCGGGCCCCGCAGGCTTGCTGCTTGGCCATTCGCTCCGAAAAGCCGGCATTAATGCCGTCGTCCTTGAACACCGGTCCGCCGAGCGCGTGCTCTCCCGCATCCGGGCAGGCATTCTGGAACAGGTTTCTGTCTCACTGATGGATGAACTGGGCCTGGGCGAACGCATGCACGCAGAGGGCCTGCCGCACGACGGTTTCCTTCTGGCCGACGGCGAACGCAATATCCGGATCGATCTGAAGGGCCTGACCGGCCAATCGGTCATGGTCTACGGCCAGACAGAACTGACGAAAGACCTGATGGATGCCGCCCCAGAACGCGGCCTTGATGTCATTTATGAAGCCGAAGGCGTCGAACTGCACGATGTGAACAGCGACAGCCCCTATGTCACTTTCACCAAAGGCGGCAAGGAAGAACGCCTGGATGCCCGTTTCATCGCCGGGTGTGACGGCTTCCACGGCCCATCAAGGAAGGCCTTCCCGAAAGACTTCGGCGTGGAACACGAAAAAGTCTACCCCTTCGGCTGGCTTGGCATTCTGGCAGATGTACCACCCTGCAATGAAGAGCTGATCTACGCCAGCCACGAAAACGGCTTCGCGCTGGCCTCCATGCGGTCCAAAACCCGCAGCCGCTATTATATTCAGATTCCGCTGACCGAAACGCTGGAAGACTGGCCCGACGACAAGCTGTGGGACGAACTGGCAGTAAGGCTGGGGCCGGAAGCCGCCGCCAACATCACGCGTGGCCCGGCGATCGAGAAGTCCATCGCGCCGCTGAGATCCTTCGTGTTTGATCAGCTCCGGTACGGCAGCCTTTTTCTGGCGGGTGACGCCGCCCACGTGGTGCCGCCAACTGGCGCCAAGGGCCTGAACCTGGCCTCATCGGATGTGGCCTACTTGTCCCGCGCCCTGATCCAGCATTTCAAGAACGGCGACGACAGCGGCATCGACAGCTATTCCGAAACCGCCCTCGCCCGCATCTGGAAATCAGAGCGCTTCTCATGGTCGCTGACCATGCTGATGCACCGCTTCCCGGACGCTGGCGGCTTTGACCGGCGCATGCAGGTGGCCGAATTGGACTATATCGCGCAATCGAAAGCGGCCCAGACCAGCATCGCGGAAAACTACATCGGGCTTCCCCTTTAGGCTTCCCCTATCCCTGAAAAGCCTAATGGCGGGGAGGGTGCAAACCACCCTCCCCCACTTCCCAAACCCGAGAGCCCTGAAAAACAGCAGGCCGCTGAGCGCCACCAAAAGACCCAAGCGATAAGAATTTTCGATTCTTATCCGTAGAAAATCTTCACACCAACTCAAAAAAATCATACGTAATTGCAATTTACGCATATCCAGAAAACTCACCACAAGGCGCCCAAAAATCCCCTAAAATTACTGGAAAACATAATATCGAATCAATGTTTACAAGTTCTACGAAGCCAGAAACATCATTGCAGTTTTCGGTAATAATTATAATTTTGGAATATCTATTGTGGAAAACGAATTAGACTTAGACCGGCCTGCGCCTATCATTGATCTGCTCGGGAAGGCAGGGACTATATTGTTTTGGGAAGGACAAGTCGGCACCTGAACTGAAAGCCACAGTGATGGCAGCTTCATTCGCACCGACCAAACTAAAGTTACAGGAAGACCTCAAGGCTGGATCGCCAGCAGACAATATCACTCCCGACAAACAGGCTTCACCGATAAATATTTAAGGGAGCAACGAAATGATTGTCGGAAAACAGGCACTAAAATGCAGCACCGCTATGGGGCTGGTTTGCTTGACGTTATCCTCCGTGCCCGCACTTGCAGCGGACGAGGAAAAAAGCAACAAAATGGCACTGGAAGAGATCACCGTAACCGCGCGTAAGGTGGAAGAAAACCTTCAGGAAACGCCAATCTCCATCGCCTCATTCAGTGGCGAAGGCCTGGAGCGGCGTCAGATCTTCCGTACGGACGACCTGGATAACGTCACCCCCAACCTGCAGTTCAGCAACAACGCACCGCTTGCAGGCAACAACAGTTCTTCGCAGGTGTTCATTCGCGGTATCGGCCAGACCGATCCAACCGCAACGGTTGACCCAGGTGTCGGCATCTATATTGACGATGTCTATATGGGCCAGTCCGTTGGCGGCACGATGGACTTCCGCGACATTGCAGGCGTTCAGGTTCTGCGCGGGCCGCAGGGCACGCTGTTCGGGCGCAACACCATTGGTGGCGCGATCCTGATCAACACCCAGGAGCCTGGCGATGAATTCGGCGGCTCTTTCAAGGCCGGCGCCGGCACTGACAATCTGCGTGAATTCTTCCTGGCAGTGGATGTTCCCCTCTCGGAGACAATCAAGTCCCGCTTCACCTTCGGGTCCCGCGACCAGGACGGCTATGTCATCCGCGCCAACGACGGAATCGACCTTGGCGACACCAATTCCTATACGGCCACCGGCAAGATCGTCTTCACGCCGTCTGATAACCTCGAAGTCAAGCTTCAGTTTGACTATACAAAAGCTGATGAAAACGGCTCTCCGCTGGTTTTTGCTGCCAGCAACGAAAGCGCGATTTTCCAGAAAACTGTCAGCCTGCACGCCGGATGTCCAGGCATGACCAACCTAGGCCAGGATGTACCGCTGATCGACGATCCGCGCTGCGCCAACGATTTCTGGAATGACGGCCCCTTCACTAGTAACGGCACCAATCCACTGGAAAGCCTGCTGGAAAACTGGGGAACATCCTTCCACGTAACCTACGATGCCTCAGATAGCCTGACGCTGAAGTCTGTCACGTCCTACCGCAACATTGACTGGTCCGGTGTTCGCGACGCCGACAACACGCCGTTCCCGATCCTGCACACGGACTATAAAAGTGACGGCAAGCAGTTCAGCCAGGAGTTCCAGGCGATCTACAGCACCGACCGCTTGACCGGTGTGGCGGGTGTCTATTTCTATAACGAGAAAATCGATGATATCGTAACCGTCGTTCTGTCGCCTCCGCCTGCGCCAACCGGCGCGCTGGATAGCGATAACAACATCACCGACAACAGCAACTGGGCTGCCTTTACACAGTGGACTTATGACGCAACAGACAAGCTGAGCATCACCCTTGGCGGCCGCTATACGTCGGAAAACAAAGGCTCCACACCGGATCAGTTCAACTATGCGAACCCAACGGACAAATATATCGACGTCCAGAAATATACGCAGAAGTTCGACGCCTTTAACATCTCGGCTAACGTCGCCTATCGCTGGAACGATGATGTGATGACCTATGCCAGCTATTCCGAAGGCTTCAAAAGCGGCGGCTGGAACAGCCATTTCAACACCAACTTCAACGAAACGCCTGAGCAGCTCGCATTGTTGGCCGTCATCCACCCCTTCGCTGAGGAAACGGCCACAAACTATGAGATCGGCTTCAAGGCAGACCTTGCAGGCAACTCTGTGCGGTTGAATGGTGCGATCTTCTCCACCGACTATACCGACCTGCAGCTGGTTTACCGCTTTGGCGTTGCGCCTTTCATCCTGAATGCGGGTAAGGCCTCGAACGACGGCTTCGAGCTTGAGATGACATGGGTTGCCACCGACAATCTGATCATTGATGCCGGTATCGGCTATCTTGATGCCACGATTGACGAGGTTGTCACCTTTGATGGCGCCGCCACCGGCGTTGAAGCAGGCAACAGGTTGCCGTTCGCGCCGAAATGGCAGGGCAATGTGGGCTTTGGGTACCTGATCGAACCAGATAGCTCAGACCTGACAATCACGCCGCGCGTTGACCTGAACTATCAAAGCAAGACCTACTTTGATGCAGTCAATACCGAGGAAGTGGCCCAGCAAAATGGCCGGACCCTGGTGAATGCGTCTGTTGTGGTTGAGCCGAATGACGCCACGTGGAAGTTCACGTTCGGCATCAACAACCTGACTAACAAGCTGTATCCAATCGCAGGTAACTCGTCGCTGGGTTCCGGGTCCGGTTACGCGGAAATCGCCTATGCGCGCAAGCGTCAGTGGTTTGCCTCTTTCGCTTACAATTTCTAGGCACTTAACCCAGACATACGTGACCCACTCCGGTGGGTCACGCCCATAAGCACAATCGGCCAGCCCGAACCATGTGCCTCTCCGCCTCGTACACCACGCCTGCGGCGGGAAACCCCAACACCTCCCAGTGAATAGCCCCTTAGCGCAAGAAGGCCCGCCTTCCTGAAAAGCAGAGACAAGTCACAAAAAAGGCCGCCCCAAACGAGGCGGCCTTTTTAATGGCGGAGAGGACGGGATCTGTGGCGGAGATCTCACCGATCACCGCAAATTACTCTTAACCCTCTGAAAAAAAACAGTATTAAATGCTCTCTCAAAGTCAAATCCCCATAGAGCTGGTGCAATTTCGATGCAATCTTCGTAGCAAGCTAGAGCCCAACTCAAAATGCAAACTATTTGTCAAAGCCCCTCGGCTCCAAACCCGCCAACACCTTAAATTTGACGCGCTTCATCAATTTATTCAGCTTCTTCAAACTGAACCCACCACCATAATGCTCCGCCATGTCACCGCCCGTTGTCCAGCCTCCAATCTGTTTTGCCGCTTCAATAGGTATTTCTGCGTGCTTTGTGGCCTGGCGGCAATAGTGCCGCAAGGAATGAACCACTACGGCGGGATCAGTAATCCCAACTTCACGAATAATTCTATTCAATCGCTTGCTGTAAATGTCGCTAAAAACGACATTTACAGAATGGGTGTCAGCGATCGCATCAGGGAAAATTAGCCTGTTCTTCCTTGGCTTTTTCAAGAAATCAAGAAGGCCCAAGCGAATGAGCTCCGGGTGCACAGGTATTTTCCTGGCTGACGCTGGTGTTTTGAGCCTTCTAGGAAGGTCCCCCAGAGGATTTGCATTCACATTGAAAACCCAAAAATCATCTAGCAGCTCTACTTCCTCAACCGCCATTTGACACATTTCCGATAGCCGCATTCCTGACGCCATCAAAATCGCAACAGCCTAAAAGTTGTTTTCTGCGTTCTTATCGCTCGTAAGGTATGTCGATCCAAAAATCGTGCGCAGTTCATCATCTGTAGGAGGTCTTCTGTGTTCCGACATGTCTGTCTCCTTTAACATTTCAACTGAAATCATCGGATTTCGGTGTAGCCAACATTTTTTTTCAAACGCCCAACCAAGAAGCGAAGAAAGGTGGCTCATGTATGAATTTACTGTACTCACTGACAAATGCCTTTCGGCAGGAGCCTCGGTATAGTGCTGGATGATCTCTTTGAGGGGAGAGTTTCTCCATCTCGCCATACTCCGGACTGAACGCGGCAGGACATAGAGGCCATCTCGAAGCTTTACACATTCAATATCCTCAATTGTTTTAATGTCTCGTCCCGGTCCAAAATAACTGAGGAACTCACGCTGTTTGGCTAAGAAGCCTGGTTTTGATTTAGGAGCCCACCCTTGCGCTTTGCTAGCATTGTATTCGTCAATCAGCTGCTGAAGGGAAATGGTAGCTACCATCTGCTGTCCTCCTTGTGACGGAATATGTGGTAGGGCCGGATATGCTGGCTGCTGGAAAGATATTGGAGTAGTTTCGCCCGCCAAGATCGCGCAGATCTCGCGCTCTATTTCGCAATACTTTGCAGGTGCCCTGTGTTTGGCTTCACGTCGGCAACCGGTGCCCAAACTTCGCGTGATCTCTCTCTTGCCAATTGCAGGCTGAAGGGCTTTCGGTACATACACTCGTATGTGCCAAACTTTGTTACGCAACACTTCTTTCCATCCGCCTAACATGATCCACCAATTCAGGCAGAAATAGAAATTTGTGTCAATATTAGTAATTTTTTAGAAATTAATACGATATATTTTTAGAAAATTAGATCTATATTTTTTTAAAACATGATTTTTCGAAATTTTAAATTCCACCGAAATTTCAATGGCTCAGCCGGGTAGTTGGTAATTTTGTTGGTTTTTTTTGGGGCCGCAGTCTTTCGCCTAACATTTTTACGGATCATCTTCTCACTCACCGACCTAACGACAATTTGTCCCGACTCGGTACCAAATGTCGCGTACTCAGGCGTGTCTTCGGCGACCCCTCAATTTGGCTCAATTGGACAGGTCAGACAGCTAGTCAAGCAGTCCCCATAGTGCTACTCCTATCTGCAGACATAGGTAACGCCTCAGGAGGGAACATGCTTAAAGACACAAACTATGATTTTGGTCCGAGCATTGGTGAGCTGAAGATGTATTCGGTGTCGCACCTGAGAAGCCAAAACCCGCTGCGCGAGCATTCCCCTGAGCAGCTGGTCGATCTCCTAACCCAGGAAAAATACAGTGAGGTCTCGTTAGCCCAGCGGTTGGCTTCTCGCCTTAAAGACTTTAAGCAATCAACATCAGCAGACCGACGGCTTTTGGAGGCCATCATTATGGAGGGCCATGGGCAGGGACTGGCTTCGTCACCTGCATATTCCGAGATCACCGATATATACTGGCAAGCAGCCGCGCTACTACTCGAACAGTATGGTGTTGATCACGTGAATGAACTGACACAGCTTGAAGACTGACCTAAAACCCGCAATAGCGGACACTTCTCAGCTGAGCCTCGCGAGACCGCCTTTGACCCAGAGCAGCCGCACCTTGGTTCGAAGAAGTACAGTTCAAAAATGTGTTGTAATAAAAAATAACCGCGCGTTTACCGATATGGCATGACGACCGGCACTTGCAATTGTCCGAGAAAAAGGCTGGGATGGCGTCGGACTTTTTTGATTGGGGGACTTGATGATTTTGCGCGCGATCAGTGTATTTATCGCTATGGTGGCCTTGTGGTGGGGAGCATACCCGACCGTAAGTCAGGTTCTCTATGATGGTGACGGTGAGCTGGCGGTGAATGGCTTCTGGCCGTTTATTGATTACAAGCTCGAAATGCCAGCTTTCATAGCAACTAATGATCAACAGCACCATTATGCCATAAGCCGTTATACATCAGGTGGCGGGGACTGGGTCCAACTATGTTTTCTTGCTCAGCAACCTTATGACTTCACCCGGTCAAAAATGAGTGCCAAACTGCGCATTTCGCGCGACAATGGTATTGAAGTTCTCAAGATTAACGACCTACTGAACGCCCCCGACCGTTTCGATGGCCTTACGAAGGACGAGCGTCGTGCCGTTTCGGCCGCAGGATATAAAAAATGGAATACATATCGGGGCAATAATCGCGAAATAACCAACAGAAATTGCTTCACTGTCCACTCCTATCCCTACGACAGTCCCGATTTCGAATGGTGGAAAAGCTATAAGATGGAAGTGTCGCTTAGTAATATTGAAGCCGAACTTTCGGGCGTTAGGGTGCATGTGCGTGTTATCAGCGGTTGGAAATAGCCTGCGCCCACGCTCGTGCCCAATAATCGACTAGCAATTGATTGAACATAACTATTTTGGTGATTGATTTTCCGAACGGCCGCTCATGGCGAAGAGCGACCATCGAAATGGTCGCTCTGCATGTCTGCTTTCAGATTTCCAGTTGCTCTGCAACTTCCAGAGCATCATCGACATCAATACCCAGATAGCGAACCGTGCTCTCCATTTTGGAATGTCCCAGCAGTAGCTGCACCGCCCTCAGGTTCTTCGTCTGCTTGTAGATGAGCGACGCCTTCGTGCGCCTGAGTGAGTGCGTTCCATATCTGCGTGGGTCTAGGCCAATGTCGCTTATCCATGACTTCAAAGCTCGAGCATATTGCCTTGTTGAAAGATGACGGTTTCGATCGACCCTGCTAGGGAAGAGGTAGCCTGAATTTCCCAATCCAGAATTCGTGATCCATTTCAAAATCGATTCCCTAGCTTGTTTCGAGATTTCAAATCGGACCGGGTTACCTGTCTTCTGCTGCAACACCGATGCGCGATGCTTCACCTCCGATCCGTCACACACGTCGGGGACCTTGAGCTTCACCAAATCGCAAGCCCGCAGCTTGCTATCGATCGCCAAGTTGAACAGGGCAAGATCACGAACCGCAGCCTTCATCTGCAGGCGAATGCGGATCGCCCAAATCTCCTTTAGTTTCAGTGGTGGCTTTTGCCCAATCAGTTTTCCTTTGTTCCAGGGCTGATAGGAATTTTCGTGTTGAAAGAAGAGTTTCATGATCTGTCTCCTTTTTGATCAGGAAACAGTCATTCTACTCCTATCAACCAAGTGCTCTTTCTGACCCGAAGGGGACACGGGATACTGACTGCTGACACTCGATATTAAACTCTGGGCGCGATCAGCATTTTGCCGTACTTGACTGAGAACATCAGGAACGCCACACACCACAACACACCGGCCACAGACAGCAGAATATCATATGTTTCAGGCACCAAGGGAGCCAATACCCTAAATACAGCAGCCATAAAAACGGCCAGATACATCCCTGCGCCAAAGCGCCCAGCCGCGAGATCACGACCCGTGTGCCCTAGTGTCGCCCGCGACATGACAGCAAGCGGCATCAGCCCCATCAGGCCCGCCGTCAGGGCGTGTATGCCTGCGCTTGGCGTTATGCCAGCATCCGGCAGCAGCGTGTCGAGCCCAAGAAGCGCGAGGCCCACCGGCATCCAAAGATAGGCCGCGTGCAAAACAAGCACGATAGCACTCGAAACCGTTGCCCAACCCTTCCAGCGCGCGAGACGCACCAGATGCCCGACGGCAACCATAACAAGGAACATTCCAGCCACCATGCTTTGCGGCCCCACAACCCACAGGACAAGCGTTGCAGCCGTTGCAAGCAACAGGATTTTGTCAAACTGGTTGAAGGGCACAGGCCGGGCCGCCTTACCGGACTTAATCAACCAATTGGTAGTGAAGCTCGGGACAATGCGCCCACCGATAAGCGCATTCAGCATGACAATGAGCGCAAGCGCAGCACGCACGGCATAATCGCCGGAGAACAGCCCCAATGTTTCAATATGGAAGGCGATATTGCTCACTGCCAGCAGGCTGATGATCAGGCAAACCGGAGCATTGCGCCAATTCCTGCCCGCGATCACCTCGCGGCTTACAAGCCCCGCCACCGCCAGCAGGAAAATACTGTCAACCGTGGCGGCCGCCCCCGGCATCACGGGCGCCACCATGGCGATGCGCCCCAACAGCCATGCAAGCGCGAGCATTAGAAGTGGCATGCCGGATATTGGCAGCCGGCCGGTCCAATTGGGGATCGCGGTCAGAAGAAAGCCGGTAATCACAGCAGCCAGATAGCCAAACAGCATTTCATGGATATGCCAGCGAAGAGGGCCTATCCCACTCGCAATGTCACCACCGTGAGCGAAAAGAAACAGCCAGATCGGCACCATAATGGCTGCCGAAAGGGCTGCCAAAAGAAAGAAAGGCCGAAATCCGAAACTGAGAAATGCAGGACCTTGGTACCGTTTCGCAGACATGATCTATCTCCTGCACCTGAATTTGAACATTCTAGCCAGACAACAACGAAAATGCCGGGCGCTTCTTGTCACACCCAGCACTCTCTTTTCCATAATTCAGCAGCTGCAACCTAGAATTTGGCCTGCAGCGTGATCCAGATCTTGTCGGTGTCTGTCGCAAACTCATCCGCGTTATAGAAGGCTGCCTTCACCGAAGCCGACAGATATTTGTTGATCTTTTTCGTCACCAGGAAGTCAACCTCGCTGCCATAGGAAATACCGCCCGTATCGCTGGAAAAGTCGTGGTATACGGCTTTGAACAGCATGCCGCCAAATGCACCATCCCCAGGCACCTTGTAGGCCAACGACACGTTGATCTCCTCAAGGCCATTTCCTGGTGTCGCCAAAAATTTATCAGCCCAGCCATTGAACTTGTGAAGCGTCGCAAGCGGTGTCTGGAAGGCCACGCCATTGTCGCTGCCCAGAAGCTCATACCCAATCTGGCCGGTCACAGCGCCCGCGGTCGCTGACACGCTACCGTTCCAGTAATCGGCCGAGAAGTCATTCGGATTATCTTTATAGTCGGACTGCGACGCATATTCGAGCTCATAGCCAAGCTTCAGGCCGTCAGAGACGGCATACTTGCCGTCAAACCGAACGCCGTACGTGCTGGATGACAGGCCATAAACCGGCGCATCATTGAGGTCGATCAGCAAGGCATAAGCCGTGATGTTAGCGAACTCAAAGCCCTTGTAGGCCAGGTTGATCACATGGGTGTTGGTATCCAAGTCGCCAAACGGATGGTCTTCTCCGAAAATCCGGTTCACATTCCAGACGTAGCCATAAATGGCAGTCAGGTCCTTGGTCGGCGTGGCGATTGCGGCCACCGCATCATAGGTCTGGTCATTCTGGCGGAAGCCAACCGTACCAACAAAACGCTGGTTATCCAGATTGATACCCTGACGCCCACCCTTGAGTGTGAAATAGTCATTCTTATACTGGATATAGGCTTGGTTCAGCTCTGTTGTGTCCGGGTCGGCAACTACCGGACGGGTAATGTTACCGTTCACGGTACTATTGTAGGTATCCTGCCCCAACACAGTCGTATTGGTGCCCTCCAGATAGGCACTGAACCCATGCAGATCACCCGTTTTGTACCAGATTTTGGTCAGCAGGGTCGACGCTGTTGCCTTCTTGGAAAATCCATCCTGATCAACCAACTCAAGCCGGTAGCGGAGGTCAAGGCCTGCGTCGCCATCCTGCAGAAAATTACTGGCATCTTCGGCGGCTGCGGCGCCGGTTGCAGCAATTGCAAAAGAACTAACAGCAATCAACAGGGGGCTCTTTCTCATGGTTCAACTCCTTAAAAACCCTTCAATGAGTGTGTTTTAGCTGCACCTGCGGCTAACTTACCTGATCCAGATCAAGTGGATGAAAAAATTGGAGAATTTGACAAATTGTTGCACCTGGGTGTGGTATTAGCGACACAAGCGACGGAAGCGGTCTTCTTCGGGGCGGTATGAGAGCAGCTCGCCACTGTCCACATGGAAGTACCAGGCGTGAAGCGCAAGCCTTTCATCCTGCACAGCCTGGCGCACCCACGGGTAACCGGCCAGGTTCTGGATGGAAACAAGTGCGCCTTCCATTTCTGCCAATCGGAGGCATTCTTCATGGTCGTGGGCTGGATTGCAATTTTGCAAAACCGCCTCGCGGGCTGGAGCAAGAATGCCCACCCAATCAGCGATATAATCGTCTTCATCGGCGTCAAACCGGTCCGTGGGATCCTTAGCCATCAGGGCGGCAATACCGCCGCAGCCGGAATGCCCCATCACGATGATATGCTCCACCTTGATATGGTTGACGGCATACTGGATGGCGGCCCCAAGCGACTTGTGGTGGCTTTCGCCCTTCTCGTATGGCGGCACGATATTGGCAACATTATTGACGACAAAAATCTCACCCAGGCCAGCGTGGGTCAAAATGGCGGGGTTCACCCGGCTGTCGCTGCAACCAATAATCAGAACCTTTGGCGCCTGCCCTTTCGAGGCCCAGTCCCTGTAGGCCTCATACTTCTTGTCCAGATATTCAGCGCGGAAGATTTTATAACCTTCAATCAGCTCTTCGTATGAATCCATGGTGCACCTCTATGCCACCGCTCAGGCGATATGCAAATTGAAACGCGACACCTTAGAGCGCAGCCGCGAGATCAAAGCCCGCAATCTTTGCCCTTCCAGCAAGGTCCAGTATGTAAGACTGAATTCCATGGCGAATGCTCCTGGTGTGCAGATAATCACGGATGCGCGGCTCCACCTCACTGAAGGGCAGCGGCATTTTGGCCCCTTCCCCGGCACTGAACCGCTCGATGTTATGGTCATAATAATGGCGACAGACTTCCGGCGTGGCTTCGGGAGCTGTCACTTCCGACTGGATCAGCTTCATGATCCCGGCATCGAGAGCTTCTTCTTCCGCGTCTTTGGCCAGAAACCCCTTTTCCAGTGCCTCCTGACGGAGCAGTTCCCGGATCAACAGGGCCTTGGCCGCCTCATCGCGGGCGGCCTCCCTGGTTGCGGCCGGGTGAAACTGCATTTCCTTGAACACGTCATCGTCCGTGATTTCAGTTTTGTTGACAAAGATCGGCATGGCTCAGGCCCTCCGGCGCACGATCTGGTAGCCAGACCGGAAGATATATTTGATCGGGGCGGACAGGATGTGCACCAGCCGGGTGAAGGGGAAGAGCACAAAGATCGTCAGCCCAAGCACGATATGCAGCTTGAACACCAGCGGCTCATGCAACACGAAATCCGCTGCGCCGCCCCGGAAGGTCACGATATGCTGGGCCCAGTTGGCGAGTGCGATCATTGAGCTGCCGTCTGCATGCTGGGCAGACGCCGGAATGGTGGCGAGCCCGAGAATCAATTGAACGTAAAGCACCAGAAGAATCATGATGTCCGCCGGCTTGCTGGTGGCTCGGATACGTGGGTCGGTCAGGCGGCGTACCAGAAGAATGGTCATACCAATAAAGCAAAGCGTGCCGAAGATGCCGCCTGCAATCATGGCCATCTTTTGCTTCACAGCCGCTGTCATAACCAGGTGGTAAACAGATTCTGGCGTCAAAAGCCCGACAAAATGGCCAAAGAACAGCAGGATGATGCCCACATGAAACAGGTTGCTGCCCGCTCGCATGCCTTTTGAGCGGAGAAGCTGGCTGGAGCCCGCTTTCCAGCTATAGGGATCCTGATCGTACCTGAGGATAGACCCCAGCACCATGATGACGATGGCAAGATAGGGATAAATCCCGAAGAAGAAATCATTGAGATAAGCTGACATTCTTGCCTCCTATCACTGAGCGTTTGGCGCGGCTGGGGCCGTGCCTTGATGGCGGGTCGCAGATGGGCACACAGCGCAGGACGCGTCGCCATCGAAAGCAGGCGTCTCCTCCCACTGTTTGTCCAGCGCCTCAAAACTGGTGTCTTCCTGTTCGGCGTCGATAAGCGCCTGTTCGACAAACTTCTCGTCCGCCTTCGCATCCGTCAAAGCTTCAAGTGCGCGGTATACGTGGCTATAGCCCAGCTTCTTGGCCTTGAGCTTGGCACCCACGGCGCCCAGGATATGAACCGTCTCAGCCAAAAGCTCCTTGGCTTCCTCAAACGGCAGGACCGCCAGGAATTCGAGGAACAGTGGCAGATAGTCCGGCAGTTCGCGGGCCGCCAGTTCAAAGCCGTGGCTCTTATAGAGGTCCATCAGGTCCACCATAGCCTGGCCGCGGTCGCGGCTTTCGCCGTGGACATGCTCGAACAGATAAAGCGAATGCGCCCGCGAGCGGTCGAAGTTGGCCACATAGTCTTCCTGTACCCGCATCAGGTTCCGGCGGGCCAGATCATCCATAAAATCAAAGAGCGGCTTCATGACCTTGGCCGGAATGAGCTTCTCTTCCGCAATCACGGCCTTGAGTTCATCCATATGTTGCTGCAGGTCTTCCGTTGGGTAGGCAAGCAGCATGCCTATGATTTTGAACGTACGCATTAGCCTCTCCTTACATTGCCGGACATGGTGTTCTTGTGGGTTTTGCCGCCAAACAGGCCACCCGAACGGGCGCTACCGCCGCTACAGCCGTTACCGAAGCTGAAGCCGCAAGCCGACCGGCTCTCGAACGCGATTTCGTTGTCGAACGGCGTTTTGCCGGCATATTCACGGTGGTTGGTAGGAATGACGAAACGGTCGTCATAGTCGGCCAGCGCCATGATCCGATACATGTCGGCCACGGTACGTGCATCAAGACCTACTCGGTCGAGAATTTCAGGCTGGCCTTTGCCGCCTACTGTTTTGGATCGCATATAACTGCGCATGGCCATCATTCGCTCAAGCGCATGCACAACCGGCTCCTCCTTGCCGCCCGTCAGCATGTTTGCGAGATACTTGACCGGGATACGCAGGCTTTTCACGTCCGGCATGATGTCGTCGCCATCCACCTTGCCCTCAGCATAAGCGCTTTGGATCGGCGAAAGCGGTGGGATATACCAGACCATCGGCAGCGTGCGATATTCAGGATGCAGCGGGAATGCCACTTTCCATTCCATCGCCATCTTGTAAACAGGCGAGTTCTTGGCGGCCTCGAGCCAGCTGTCCGGGATACCGTCCTTGCGCGCCTGCTCAATGACAGCGGGATCGTTCGGGTTCAGGAAGATATCAGTTTGGGCTTCATAAAGATCGCCCTCGTCTGCAGTCGATGCAGCTTCCTCGATCCGGTCCGCGTCATAGAGCATCACACCCAGATAGCGGATCCGGCCCACGCAGGTTTCGGAACAAACCGTTGGTTCGCCGTTCTCGATGCGCGGGAAGCAGAAGGTGCATTTTTCGGATTTGCCCGACTGCCAGTTGAAATAGATCTTCTTGTATGGACAGCCCGAGACACACATGCGCCAGCCGCGGCATTTGTCCTGGTCGATCAGAACGATGCCATCTTCCTCGCGCTTGTAGATCGCGCCCGATGGGCACGCCGCCGCACAGGTCGGGTTCAGGCAATGTTCACACAGCCGGGGCAGATACATCATGAAGGTATTTTCAAACTGGCCGTAGATATCTTTTTCGACATCCTTGAAGTTATAGTCCTTCGACCGTTTGGAGAACTCACCCCCCAGGATTTCTTCCCAGTTCACGCCCCATTCGGGCTTGTCCATCTTCTGGCCGGTGATGACAGAATGCGCCCGCGCGGTTGGCACGGTTTTCATTTCCGGCGCATTCTGCAGATGGGCGTAATCGAAAGTGAACGGCTCGTAATAGTCATCGATTTCCGGCAGGTCCGGGTTGGCGAAGATATTCGCCAGCACGCGGAACTTGCCGCCGATCTTCGGCTGGATCTTGCCGCTGGTCTTGCGCTCCCAACCGCCATTCCAGCGGTCCTGGTTTTCCCATTCGCGGGGATACCCCACGCCCGGCTTGGTTTCCACATTATTGAACCAGGCATATTCCACGCCTTCCCGGCTGGTCCACACGTTCTTACATGTGACCGAGCAGGTGTGACAGCCAATGCATTTGTCCAGATTTAGGACCATGCCGATTTGTGCACGTATTTTCATGAGCTTATCTCCTACTCGGCTGCCTGGGTGGAGGCTTCTTCTTCGCCCCACTCAATGTTGTCGACGCGGCGGACAACGACGAACTCATCGCGGTTGGACCCGACCGTGCCGTAATAGTTGAACCCGTATGCGAGCTGCGCGTAACCACCGATCATATGCGTTGGTTTGACAACCGCACGGGTCACCGAGTTGTGGATGCCGCCCCGACCGCCCGTAGTGTTGGAGACAGGCGTGTTAATCATCTTCTCCTGGGCGTGGTACATCATGGTCATGCCTTCGGGCACGCGCTGGGAGACAACTGCCCGGGCCATGATGGCCCCGTTGGCGTTATAAAGTTCGATCCAGTCGTTATCCTCGACATCGATCTTCCTGGCGTCGATTTCCGACAGCCAGACCACAGGCCCACCCCGGTTCAGCGTCAGCATCAGCAGGTTGTCGCTGTAGGTGGAGTGAATGCCCCATTTCTGGTGCGGCGTGATCCAATTGAGCGCCACCTGTTTGTGGCCCCGGCTGTATTTGTCTTTCACTGGCGCCACCGTTTTGGTGTTGACCGGCGGTTTGTAGACACAGAGGCTTTCACCAAAATCACGCATCCATTCGTGATCCTGATAGAACTGCTGACGTCCCGTCAGGGTGCGCCATGGGATCAATTCATGCACGTTGGTATAGCCCGCATTATAGCTGACATGCTCGTCTTCAAGGCCCGACCAGGTCGGGGATGAGATGATCTTGCGCGGCTGCTGCTTGATGTCGTGGAAGCGGATTTTCTCTTCCTGCTTTGGCTTTGCAAGGTGGGTGTGTTCGCGCCCGGTGATGGCACCAAGCGCTACCCAGGATTTCACGGCCACATGGCCGTTTGTCTCCGGCGCCAGTGAAAGGACAACCTCAGCCGCGTCCACATCGGACACAATCTTCGGCATGCCTTCATTAGCGCCTTCTTCGTCATGAATACCGTTAAGTCGGCCCAGAAGCTCGACTTCCTCTTCAGTTTTCCAACTTATGCCTTTCCCGCCGTTACCAACATTTGCCATCAGTGGGCCGAGGGCCGTGAAGCGTTTGAAGGTGTTGGGATAATCCCGTTCCACCTCAATGATGGCTGGCATGGTTTTGCCTGGGATGGGGTCACATTCGCCCTTCTTCCAGTCGGTCACACCCAGCGGCTGCGCCAGCTCGCCTGGGGTGTCGTGAAGGATCGGCAGGCTGACCACATCTTTTTCAACACCCAGGTGCCCCACGCAGACCTCAGAGAATTTCTCGGCGATGCCTTTGTAGATGTCCCAGTCAGACCGGCTTTCCCATGCTGGATCAACAGCGCGGGTCAGCGGGTGGATGAAGGGGTGCATGTCGGATGTATTGAGGTCGTTCTTTTCGTACCAGGTGCAGGAAGGCAGCACCACGTCGGAATAGACACAGGTGGTGGACATGCGGAAGTCAAGCGTGACAACAAGGTCAAGCTTCCCTTCCGGTGCTTCTTCATGCCACTTCACTTCGCTTGGGCGCTTGCCGCCAAGCTCCCCCAGATCCTTGCCAAGAAGGCCATGCTGGGTACCAAGAAGGTGCTTCAGCATATATTCGTGGCCCTTGCCCGAAGACCCAAGGATGTTCGAGCGCCAGATGAACATGTTGCGCGGGAAGTTCTTCGGATTATCCGGGTCTTCGCACGCAAAGCCAAGGTCACCGGATTTCATCTGGTCGACGATATAGTCGGCAGACTTCATTCCGGCTTCATCCGCGGCCTTGGCAACCCGAAGCGGGTTGTCGTTCAACTGCGGTGCGGAAGGCAGCCAACCCATGCGTTCGGACCGAACGTTACAGTCAATAAGGCTGTAGTCTTCCCACTTTTTCTTGTCTGCAAGCGGCGACAGGATTTCATCCACGCCCAGCTTCTCATAGCGCCACTGGTTGGAGTGGTTATAAAAGAAACTGGTGGAGTTCATGTGCCGTGGCGGACGCGCCCAATCAAGGCCGAACGCCAGTGGCTGCCAGCCGGTTTGCGGGCGCAGCTTTTCCTGCCCCACATAGTGGGCCCAGCCACCGCCGGATTTACCCACACAGCCGCACATGATCAAGAGGTTCATGATGCCCCGATAGATCATATCCATATGATACCAGTGGTTCACGGCAGCCCCCAGGATCACCATGGAACGGCCACGGGTCTGGTCGGCGTTGGTTGCGAACTCGCGCGCAACCTGGATCACGCGGTCACGTGGAACGCCGGTGATTTTTTCCTGCCATGCTGGGGTGTATGGAATGTCGTCATCGAAGGACGCGGCCACATTGGCACCGCCCAAACCACGGTCAACACCATAGTTGGCGACCATCAGGTCATAAACCGTCGCAACCTTGACGGGGCCGTCCTTGGTTTCAACGGTCCTCAAGGGCACGTTACGTTCAAGAACGCTCTCATGGTCCGTGTGCTGGAAGATCGGCTGGTCGTTCTCAAGGTTACCGAAATACGGGAAGGCAACTGCGGACACTTCATCAGACCGGTCGATCAGTGTCACTTTCGGCCACACATCGCTGCCGTCAGAAACATTCTTCAGCTCCAGGTTCCATTTCTTGGATTTATCCCAGCGCGAACCGATTGTGCCGTTTGGCACCACCACATTGCCGGAATTGCCGTCAAGGATTGCGGCTTTCCATTCGGCATTTTCGGTTTCACCCAGCGCACCCTCGAAATCGGATGCACGGAGGAGACGACCTGGCACAAGGCGGCCATCCTTCTCCTCCATGCGCACGAGGAACGGCATATCGGTGTACATGCGGCAATAGTCGTCGAAATATTCGGACTTACCGGCCACATGGAATTCTTTGAGGATCACATGCCCCATGGCCATCGCCATGGCACTGTCGGTGCCCTGGCGCGGGTTCAGCCAGATGTCCGTCAGCTTGGCAACCTCGGAATAATCCGGCGTCACGGACACGGTTTTGGTGCCTTTGTAGCGAACTTCGGTGAAGAAGTGGGCGTCGGGCGTCCGGGTTTGCGGCACGTTCGATCCCCAGGCGATGATATAGCCAGAATTGTACCAGTCGGCGCTTTCAGGCACGTCCGTCTGCTCGCCCCAGGTTTGCGGCGAAGACGGCGGCAGATCGCAGTACCAGTCATAGAAGGACATGCACACACCGCCGATCAGCGACAGATAGCGGCTGCCGGCAGCGTAGGACACCATCGACATGGCCGGGATCGGCGAGAAGCCGATGATCCGGTCAGGGCCAAATTCCTTGGCTGTGAACACGTTCGCCGCAGCGATCAGCTCGTTGGCTTCTTCCCAGGACGCCCGCACAAAGCCACCAAGGCCACGCACGCGCTTGTATTCCCGGGTCTTTTTCGGGTCGGAGACAATCGACTGCCACGCGTCGACAGGATCACCATGCTCGGCCTTCGCCTTGCGCCACAGCTCGAGAAGGCGGCCACGCACCATCGGGTGCTTCAGGCGTGCCGCGCTATAGAGATACCAGCTGTAGCTGGCGCCGCGTGCGCAACCGCGTGGCTCATGGTTCGGAAGATCAGGCCGTGTCTTTGGATAGTCGGTTTGCTGGGTTTCCCAGGTCACCAGACCGTTTTTCACATAGATCTTCCAGCTGCAGGAGCCGGTGCAGTTCACCCCGTGGGTGGAACGCACGACTTTGTCGTGCGCCCAGCGACCGCGGTAGGCCTTTTCCCAGTCCCGGCTTTCATCGGTTGTGATACCGTGGCCGTCCGAGAATTTTTCGGGCGATTTGGTGAAGTATGAGAGCCTGTCGATAAAGTTGCTCATGGATTGTCTCCGGATGCCCTGTTTGCTTATGGGTTTTTCACGTATGCGCCTGGACGCAGGTAGAACCACCAGTTGATGAGGATGCAGACGCCGTAGAAGATGGCGAAGCCATAGAGCGCATACTCAGGCGTGGTGGCCTTGATCTGCTCGCCGAACACTTTCGGGATGATGAAGGCGCCGTATGCCGCCACAGCGGAGGTCCAGCCAAGTACAGGGCCAGCCTGTTCCTTGTTGAACACCACAGCAATGGTGCGGAAAGTGGAGCCGTTACCAATACCGGTTGCAGCAAACAGGATGATGAAGAGGATGAGGAAGGGATAGAAAAACTCCTCAGGCGTTGCGGACGCGTAGGCCGCTTTCATGAAGTAGGCCACACCAAGGGCACAAGCCACCATTACAACGCTGATGATCTGCGTCACTTTCGCACCACCCAGCTTGTCTGCCCAGGCACCACCGATCGGGCGGATAAGCGCGCCGATGAACGGGCCCATCCAGGCGAACATCAGGGCCGATGGACCGTTCGGGTTCACTGTATTGTGGGTCATCACACCATCAACCATGATGTGTTGGAAACCGAACACCACTTTGATCGCCAGACCCATCGCAGCCGCATAACCAATGAAGCTGCCGAAGGTCATGGTGTAGATGACGGTCATCGCCCAGGTGTGCTTGTTGTCGAAAATCTGGAACTGACGCTTCAGGTTTGTCTGGATTTTGCCAGGGATCAGCTTCAGCGCAAATACCGTCAGCGCGATCACGAGCGGCAGCACGATCCATTTGTTGACGTTTAGCCCAGACCCGCCAGTTTCGGCAGGTAGCATCAGCCACAGACCGAAAGTTGCAGTAGCAAGACCGATCGCCAGCATACCCAGGATTTTGGCAAAGGCCGGCAGGGCAGAGCCCGCATCCGGCGACACATGCTCGTCACGAATGTTGTTAAGGCCGAACCAACCAGCGAACGCCAGCGGCACCAGTGCGATCAGCCACACCCAGCCGGCGTTAAAGATATAGGTTTCCGTCCCCGCAGGAATTTTGCCGATCAGCGTGCCGGACGTGTTCTGCAGTGTCATGCTTTCGCCACCAAAGAGCGCAAAGGTCATAACCAGCGGCACTACAATCTGCATGGTAGTCACGCCGAAGTTGCCCAGGCCCGCATTCATGCCCAGCGCATAGCCCTGGATCTTCTTGGGGTAGAAGAAGCTGATGTTGGACATGGAAGACGCGAAGTTACCGCCACCAAAGCCAGAGAGGAGTGCCATCAACTGGAATTGCCAAAGCGGTGTGTTAGGGTCTTGAAGCAGGAAGCCCGTTCCGACAGCAGGGATCATCAGCAACGCCGTGGTCAGGAACAGCGTGTAGCGCCCGCCCGCGATGCGGATGAAGAAGGAGCTTGGAATACGCAGCGTTGCACCAGAAAGGCCAGCGATCGCCGCGAGCGTAAAGAGCTGGCTTTGCTCAAACGGAAAGCCCAGGTTCAGCATCTGAACCGTGATGATGCCCCAGTAGAGCCATACTGCAAAGCCACACAGCAAGCTTGGAATGGAAATCCAGAGATTGCGCGTCGCGATCTTCTTGCCAGCTTCGGCCCACTGGACATCATCGTCCGGGTTCCAGCCGTAAAGGTCGTGGCCCTTCTCTTCTAATTTGGTTGCTTGTTCAGTCATTTGAACTCTCCTAAACGAGGCCTCGCGGGACCCCTAAGTAATCTGGGGGAGAGGCCCCAAAGGGCCCCTCACATCCTTGAGGTCTAGCCCTTAAGGCCTTCAAGCTCCGGCAAGTTGCGTGGTCCACGCAATTCCGGGATGCGTTTCTTCTCCAGCCGCTGGATTGCGAAGTGCATCCAGGTAAGCGCGATGGCAATCAGCACCGTCAGCAGCATGAAACAGCTGGTCCAAACGCCGATCACGTCATTCATGATGCCGAACACGATCGGGAGCACGAAACCACCCAGCCCGCCAATCAGGCCAACCATGCCGCCTACGGACCCCACATGAGCCGGGTAGTAGACAGGGATGTGCTTGTAGACAGCCGCCTTGCCGAGCGACATGAAGAAGCCCAGCACGATCGTCAGTGCCACGAACAATTCCAGCGGGATGGTGATATTGAAGGCGATCGGTCCAGTGATGCCCGCCACGGTATAGTCGGTGGCTGGGTAAGACATGATAAAGGTGCAGATCACGCTTGCGATGAAGGTCCAGTACATGACCGTACGCGCGCCAACCTTATCAGACAGCCAGCCGCCGAGGGCCCGGAAGATGGACCCGGGCAGGGCATAGCTTGCCGCCAGGATGCCCGCAGTGCCGAGTTCAAGCCCGTAGGCGCCCACATAATAGCGTGGCAGCCACAGTGCTAGCGCCACATAAGCACCGAACACAAAGAAGTAATAGAGCGAGAAGCGCCATACTTGCAGGTTCTTCAGCGGCTCAAGCTGCTCCATGAAGCTGGGGTGCTTGTGGCCCTTTTCCTTGTGCGCCGCATGGACCGGATCATCCTTCGTCAAAAAGAAGAACAGAACCGCAGTAACCGCCAGCACGATGGAATAGATCTGGGCCACGCCCTGCCAGGCGCCACCAACAGCCACAAGAAGCATCGGCGCACCGAAGTTTGTAATGGCCGCACCCACATTACCCATCCCGAAGATGCCAAGGGCCGTACCCTGTTGTTCTTTCGGGAACCAGCGCGACACATAGGCCACGCCTACCGCAAAGCTGCCACCGGCAAGACCAACACCCAGGGCGGCCACCAGGAACATCTCATACGTTGTCACCAGTGTCAGCAGGTAGGCTGCCACCGCTGTTGCCAGCATCTGGATGGTGTACACGATCCGGCCACCATACTGGTCGGTCCAGATGCCCAGGAACAAGCGACTCAAAGAGCCAGTCAGTACCGGCGTTGCCACAAGTATACCGAACTGGGTGTCAGTGAGCCCCAGTTGCGCTTTGATCTTGATCCCGATGATCGAGAAGATCGTCCATACAGCGAAACACACAGTGAACGCGAGCGTGCTGGCGGTCAGCGCGTGTCTGCTTTGTCCTTTGCTTACCAGGGTGTCAGTCACGATTCCCTCCTGACATAGTTGTTGCCCTTTTGGTTGTCGCTAATATGTGCGTAGGATGGGAAGCCGTGTTTGATCCATATCAAGTGCCTCGCTTTTCTGAAGAAAAGGCTTCAAACCAAAGACTTAGAAGGCGCTTACAAACGGGGTGAGCACATTAGGAATTGTACTTCGCAGGCGCATTAGCTTGATTGAAGGGCAAAACATGCGATAGTCGGCCAAACAAATGCGGGGACGCGGAATGAACACACCTGTTCAGAACACAAAACTGGTACAGGAGCTGTTGCATAAGCTTGGCGATGTCGTGCACAAGATTCAGCGCGAACGCGGCTGTGCTGGGTTGCTGCTCGATAGCCTGGGCAAGATATTTTCCCGTCGATACGATGAACAAAACAAGGCCGTCGATAAGGTCATAGCAGAATTGCGGGCTTTCTCGGGACGGACAGATGTGCGGGATGCCCTGCCCCCAAGCTTTGAGGCCCGCCTGACTTTCCTTCTCAGGAAATTTGATGAACTCGCCGATGTCAGGGACCAAATTCGGCTGATGAAGGTGCGCTATACACAGGCTCTAAACAACTATACCTTTAAATTCACGGTCCCCACCATCGACGCTATGATCGAATTGGCCCAGCGTGAACCCAGGCACAATTCTGCTCTTGTTTCTGCTTATTCAAACTTCCTGCAATGGAAAGAACGCGTTGGTATGGAACGTGCGCTCGGCGCCAGGGGCTTCTATACCTTCTCGTTCCGAAACCAGGAATTCTGTGACCGCTTCGTGGCACTGGTCGCGGAACAACGCACCTATTTTGATACATTCAAAGCACTGGCGTCGCCAAGTCAGATCGCTGTGTTACAGGAAGCGGTACAGGATGCAGACCTGCGCGCCCTTGGCAAGATCAACGACCTTCTGGAAGAAGGCGCGCCCCCAAGCGAGATCGAGCAATATTCGGGCGAAACCTGGTTCGAGCTTCTGACCCGCATGATTGACGGCTTAAGACAAGCAGAGGTTACCCTTGTTGACGGGCTCGAAGGTGCGGCGACTCCTGTATCAAACTCGTCCGCCCATTCAGGGAAGATGGCGCAATATCGACCCTTCCTCAAATCATTGCCAATGCTGGCGGCGCTGGCGGATGGCGATCTGGATGAGCTGCTGTCGCTTTCTCAAGTTCGCGAATATGAAAAAGACAAATTGCTTTTCCTAAGGGATGAGCCTGCCGCACGGATGTACATCATCCTTGAGGGTTGGGTGAAGGCCTATAACGGTCTGGAGACAGGCGAAGAAGCCATTTTGCAGATGCTCGGCGCCGGTGAAACACTCCTCGAATCCGCCGTATTCCTAAACATGCCCACGCCTGTGAACGCACAGGTAGTTGAGCACGCAACATTACTTTCGATACCAGCGCCAGTGATCCGACAACGCATTCAGGCGAGCCCCCAGCTGGCGGTTAACATGCTGAACGCCGTTTCGCTTCGGTCCCAACGCCTGGTGCAGCAGCTTGAACTTTCACGCCTCAAAAGTGCGCAGGAACGAGTGGGATGGTTCCTCTTGCGCCTGCGACTTAACCAAAAGTCACCCGATGGTACGATTCTCCTTCCTTATGAGAAGTCCATCATTGCCTCGTATCTGGACATGCGGCCAGAGACCTTCTCGAGGACACTCAAGAAGTTCAAGGACGAAGGATTCAAAGTAGCAACAGATTACGTTGTAATGCCGGATGACAACGCTCTGTGTGGGTTTTGCGACGCTGAACTTGCAGGGAATTGCAACCGGGTACATACGGATGAATGCGCCCGCCCGGAGCTTAGCGACCTTGTCTTTAAGCCCGACGCTTGATCTGCATCAAACGCCCCAACTTCATATAGCGATACTTCTTTCCAGACAGAGTGCTCAACTCCGAAGCCTCTGGCCCTAACTGGCGCATGCCACAAGGGCCTTTGGCCGCAGCCGTTGCTGCCGGGTCTGTTTGGGAAACCGACTGGCCTCTCGCTATTAGAAAGGAGCCTGTTTGTGCGCTTAAGTGATGGATTCGGCCGCACCTTCAAATATCTGCGGCTGTCAGTGACCGAAGCCTGCAATTTCCGGTGCAGCTATTGCCTGCCGAATGGCTACAGAAAGTGTGCCGGGCCACAGCCGCTTTCGGTTGACGAATTGCGCCGCGCCGCAACCGCATTCTCCGAATTGGGGCTTACCAAGATTCGCCTGACCGGTGGCGAGCCGACGGTGCGAAAAGACTTTCTTGAAATCGCAGAAGCAATCAGCGCATTGCCGAATGTGAAAAAACTGGCACTCACAACCAACGGCTATAAGCTCGAACACCGTGCCACCGCTTTCCGTAATGCAGGCATCAATGCGATCAATATCAGCCTGGACAGTCTTGATCCCCAAACATTTCACAGCGTCACAGGCCACGACCGCTGCGATGAAGTGCTTCGCGGCATTGATGCTGCTTTTGAGGCGGACTTCGATAGCATCAAGCTGAATGCGGTTTACTTGAAGGGCATCAATGACCTAGAGCTGGACGCCTATCTGGCACTTGCCAAAAATCGCCCCCTTTCGGTTCGTTTTATCGAGCTGATGGAAACAGGCGACCATCCGGCTTATTTCAAGCGGCACCATATTCCCGCCACTGTGATTGCCGACAAACTGGAGCGCGCGGGCTGGACCAAGAAACTTAAGGCCGCAGACGCAGGCCCTGCCAACGAGTATGTCCACCCGGACTATAGGGGCAGCATTGGACTGATCGCGCCTTATTCTAAAGATTTCTGCAAAAGCTGTAACCGGCTGAGATTTTCAAGCATGGGCAAGCTTCATCTATGCCTGTTTGGAGAGTTCGGTGTGCCCATGCGCGCCCTTCTGCAGTCCGACGATCAGATCGAAGAGCTGAAAGCCAAGCTAACAAAAGCCGTTGGTCAGAAGGTCGCCAGCCATCAGCTCGCAGCAGGCCTGACCGGGCAGACCTCAAACCTTTCCAGTATCGGGGGATAACCTGATGCATGTTTCAGGAGACTTTAGCTATGTTTGATCCAGCTTTGGACTGTTGTTCCGGCTCAGGCCTCAGGCATTACGTGGATTGCCTGGAAGACCTTCACCGCGAGGTCACCCATCTTGGGGCGACGGAGGTCCCCCTCGCGGAAGCTATCGGGCAAACACTGGCCGACGACCTCAAAGCGCCCCTTTCCCTGCCCTCCTTCAATAATAGCGCCATGGATGGATTTGCTTTCAATTCTGCGCTTGTAAAAGACGCCGCGATGGACACACCGGTCGAGCTTCCAATCGTCGGCGCCAGCATTGCCGGGGACAACGCAAAACTTGCACAGCTGAGCGGCCCACAGGCCGTAAAGATCATGACAGGTGCTCCCTTGCCCCAGGGGGCAGACACAGTCTTGCCGGTCGAGGCCGCAAGTTGGGAAACAGAGGTCCTGACCTTCCACGCACCCTACCCGGCAGATCAACACGTCAGGCATATCGGCCAGGATGTGGCTCAGGGCCGGACGGTGCTGAAGGCGGGCACCCTGCTTGCCTGCCAGCATTTGCCGCTGTTGTCGGCATTGGGGCTTGGCAGGGTGGCGGTCAATCAAAGACCAACCGCTGCCTGGATATCCACCGGACAGGAAATTGTTGATGACTGCAGCCAACCCTTGAAGCCCGGCCAGATCTATAACGCCACCCGCCTGTACGCCGAGACCATTGCCCGGGATCTGGGCTTCGACCTCAGGCACGTCGTAACCGTACGCGACACACCGCAAGACTTTGCGGCCGCGCTTGATGCCGCAATCGAAGGCAAGCCCAGGCTTATCCTTTCCACGGGCGGCGTATCGGCGGGCCAGTATGATTTTGTCAAACCCGTTCTGAGTGACATGGGTGCGACAATCATTTTCCACAAGGCGCGCATCAAACCGGCAAAACCTGTTCTGTTCGCTCGGTTGCCCGGGGGCAGTTTCTTCTTTGGGCTTCCCGGCAACCCCATTTCGACGGCCCTGGCGCTCAGGGCCTTTGTCTATCCCTTTGTCCGGAGTCTCTCGGGGCAGCCCCCCGAACCCATGCGGGTCGCCACACTGACGCGGGACGTTCAGGTCGACGCATCGAAAACGGTATTCCTGATGGGGCGTATGCGCCTGAGTGACAGTGGCCTGATGATCGCTACGCCCAGCAAGCGGCAGCAATCATTTCAAACCGCCCCCTTCGCCGAGAGCAATGCATGGCTGATGGTGCCCGAAGGCGTTTCAGGTCTGTGCGCGGGTGATCAGGTTCATTGCCTGCCCTTTGATCCAGGATCAAACTGACAAACAGACACAGCAGGAAAGAACAAAGCCTGTATGCCCGCTTCTGGCGAGAAGCGGTCAGATTAGGATGTCTGGCAAAAGGACTGCTTCCGGCCAGAAGCGGACATTGTAGATCGCTTCGTCTGGTGCTTATATATATATGTATTCTGCAGCCACTGCTGAATAAGAATTCTTGAATTTGAGGGTCGAAAGTCATGTCTGTTACTTGTGACGATTATAAAAAACATTACCTTGCTATCTCCGGCAACACCTACGACGGCCCATTGGATGAAGGCGATCTTATTGAGCACGGCGATTCTTGTACTCGTTGCAATACTTGGGCTTTTGAAACTGATGTGCGGGCCCTCGGAGTGGATCCAGCCGAATACCCTTGCCCCCATACAGCCTATTACAGCCAGCATCGGTGTGACATTCACCATGACGCATGGGATTGCCCCGACACCATGCTTGTTCGCTGCAAAGATAGAAGCTTCGGACTGCCAGTGCGCGATGGAGGCTCGTCCCTGATCACCATAAGCCATTGCCCTTGGTGCGGTATAAAACTTTAGAGAAAGTATAACCTTCACATTGTCTCTTGCGAGAAAGCACTTCATGTCCGCTTTGGGTCGAAGGCCGTCCTGGACAGCTAACCAAGTATAACCCGACATCAATAGACTTGCGGATAGGAATTCAGGCTTAGTCCCTGACGGCCATCAAGGCTTTTGCGGCTTTTACAACTGCTGCCAGTTCCCGATCTGACATGGCGAACAACAGCCCCCACATTTCGCCTTCAAGGCGCAGGCGTCTATCGCTCTTGCCTATATCAGTCTCAAGTCCCTCGAAAAAATCGCGAACTTCGCACTCAAGCACCTCTGCGGCCTTGAGCAGCGTTTCAACTGATGGGAATGACCTACCTCGCTCAATATTGGACATGGCAACCGTACTGCGCCCAAGGTTCAGCGCCAGCTCCTGCTGACTCAGCCCCCTTGCCAGCCGGCAGGACCTGATGCGGTTTCCAATCGTTTTCTTGAGCTCATCCATTTCGCGAAGATGCGCTGGAAGCCCAATTTTGACCATAAAGTTAACTTTATATTTTTGACAATTTTTTAAAGTTAACTTTATATTTCGCTCGGCTTAGACTCAGTTTTGGAAAACGCCCGACACACTCCGGTTATTCGCGCCGGACTGTTTGGCCTTTGCGCCCAGGTCGGCGGAAGCATCCATGCCTTGCTGAAATTTCTGTCAACACGTGCTTCCATGTTTCCAAAACCTGTCTGGCCGATTTTATGTATGACCCTAGATAGGAGTATCTTCATGATTGAGTATCATCGGGACAAAGCTGCCGCCGACAGGCTGCAGTCTCGCATCATCAAATCTGTTGTTAAATTCATAGATAAAGATCCCGGTCGAACAATGCTCGGCATTACAGCCACGCTGAACGCCGGCATTCATCTTTTCAAGGCTGCACAGATGCCTGAGCATATGCGAGATGATATTGCGAACATCGTGAGCTCGGAGTTGCGTCAGTCAGTTGCCCATCCAGGCAGCAAACCTTCCAATGACAAATAGGTGTTCCGCAATACCCAAGCACCTTTTGCGCCTTGTAACTGCGGAGTCTCTTTGGGTTCAGAGGTTCGTAGCGTGCATGACAGGGCAAAACACATGGAACACCATGGGATGCCTCGAAATCGTAGCAATCTCGTAGCAACCATCGTAGCAACAGATAAAGAAAACTATATGTAGGGATTTTCCCGAAAAACGGACCCCATATCTTGTGCCTGCAAGATCGATATGGGGTAAATGGCGGAGAGGACGGGATTCGAACCCGCGAGGGGCGTTAGCCCCAACTCGCTTAGCAGGCGAGCGCCTTAAGCCACTCGGCCACCTCTCCGCCGCCGTGGATAGCCAAGTGCGTCCCTTGAGTCAACGACACAATCAAACCAGACATAAAAAAAATTCGACGCTCCTTCGAAACCCCCTATATTCGAAGCAACAACTCATGACTGAAACCGGAGCAAAAGATAGCATGGCGGAGCCCCGCCGCAGCATTCCGGCAGCGCCTACCAACGGGATTTGAGGGACAAGATGAAAAAATCAATTTTCAAAACCGCAACTGTTATCGGCCTGATGGCCAGCACATGCTTCGCAGCCAGCGCAGATGACCATAGCCTCAAGGAGGCTATCGCCAAAGACTATGACTATCTTGAAAACCTGTTTGTTTATCTGCACAAGAACCCCGACCTTTCCTTCCGTGAAAGCGCGACTGCGGAACGACTGTCGAAAGAGCTGAGCGCGCTTGGGTTCGAGGTCACTACCGGCGTTGGCAAGACCGGACTGGTGGCCATGATGAAAAACGGTGAAGGACCGACCCTTCTGATCCGCGCCGACATGGACGGCCTGCCGGTTGAGGAAAACTCGGGCCTGCCATACGCATCGACCAAGCGGCAAGTGAATATGGCCGGCGTTGAAATGCCGGTGATGCATGCCTGTGGCCACGACATGCATATGACCGGACTTGTGGGCACGGCCCGACAACTGGTGGCGATGAAAGACAAGTGGCAGGGTACCGTTCTTCTGGTCGGGCAACCGGCAGAGGAGATCATCAGCGGCGCCAAGGCCATGATCGAAGACGGCCTTTATGAAAAATTCCCGCGGCCTGATTATGCCGTGGCGCTGCATGTAGCGGCACAAGCCCCAGCCGGCAAGATCATCTATCGGCCCGGCATCATGTACAGCTCATCGGACAGCGTGCACATCACGGTGCACGGCGTGGGCACACACGGCGCGTCGCCGCATCTGGGCAAGGACCCGATCGTGATCGGCGCCCAGATCGTGAATGCGCTGCAGACGTTGGTGGCGCGGGAGATTTCGCCTCTGTCGCCGGGCGTTGTCACCGTGGGCACCTTCCACGCGGGCACCAAGAACAACATCATCTCCGACAAGGCGGAGCTGACGCTGACCGTGCGCTCGAACGACGAGGAGGTCCGCCACAAACTGCTGCAGGGCATCAAGCGCATTGCAGAGAACACCGGCCGCGTGGCCGGCCTGCCGGAAGACAAGCTGCCAACAGTTGAACTTTCGATTGAAAGCACACCAACAACGGTGAACGACAAGGCGCTCACGGCCCGACTGGATGATGTGCTGCGGGGCCATTTCCCCGAAGACCAGGTAGCCTATTATGAGCAGAAGAATATGGGCGCGGAAGACTTCGCCTATTTCAGCCAGGTAGACCCGGCTGTGCCCGGCTTCTATTTCATCGTCGGCGGCACACCGCAGGAAGCCTTTGACGCGGAAAAGAATGGCGGCCCAGCTGTTGCCGGGCACCATTCGCCGCTCTTCAAGATTGCGCCTGAACCTTCCGTGAAGGCAGGCGTAGAGGCCATGACGGTCATCGCGCTGGATCTTCTTGGGAAATAGCCCCTAGATAGTCACCTTCAGCTCATCCAGCTTGCCGGCGTCTGCCGGCAGGCCGTAGCCCAAGTCGATCCATTCGCCCGGGCCTTGCCAGTCCGATGTGATCGGGTCACCCAGAAAATGGGGGGCTGGTGTTTCCAAAGCTCCGGGGCGCGGTACCGAAAGCGCCAAGATGCAATCCCCTGTACCGCCGTCTCCCGCCACCGGCAACAGCGTGATTTCCAGCTTGAGCGTATAACCGCGCGAATAATCGCTATCCAGGTGCATGCAGCAACCGGCCGGATGGCCACAAACCTTTTTCAACACACCCAGCACCTGGCCCCGTTGCGCCGGAGCAATGAAGGCCATGTAATCCAGGCCTGTGATTTCGGCCGCGATTCGCTCTGTGATGTTGGTGCCCGCCATCAAAACAACACACCGTTCCCCCTTCAGCCTGACCACGGCAAGGTTCGGCACAAGCGCCGGCAATTCATAAGGTTTGAACGCGTTCCTGTGTGGCACGCGCGCGCCATCCGCCTTCGGCCATAGCCGCCAGCGATTTTCAAGCTCCACGCTCTGTTGACTTCGGATCATTGCTGCTATTCTCTTCCCCCAGAGACAGCTGATAGTCTCACAACTTATCGTACAAGTCACGCTATAGGGAGCATTTTAATGATTCCGCCATTTCACCTTGCCGTCCCGGTTGACGACCTTGCCGCAGCCCGCGCTTTCTATGGCGATTTGATGGGCTGCCCGGAAGGCCGCTCCAGCGACAAATGGATCGATTTCAACTTCTTCGGCCACCAGTTCGTGGTTCATCTGGGCACGCCCCTTGGGCAGGCAGACACCAACGATGTGGACGGCAAGCAGGTCCCCAGCTTCCATTATGGCGCTGTCCTGGACTGGGATGACTGGCACGCTCTGGCGGCCAAGCTTGCGGCAGCGGAGATTGAGTTCGTAATCGAACCCGGCATCCGGTTCGAAGGAGAGGTGGGCGAGCAGGCCACTATGTTTTTCCTCGACCCCGCCGGCAACGCCATTGAGCTGAAGGCCTTCAAGGACCCATCGCAGCTTTTCGCGAAGTAGAAATAGCCAAGGCCAACGAAACAGGCCGCACCTAAAAGAGGGTGCGGCCTGTTTTAATTGGCCGGCTTCCAGCCAAGCATGGCCACAAGCATCGCCTGAATGGGTTTCGCCACCTTGCCAGCACGGTCAGGCAAATAGCTATAGGGGAATGTCTCTTCCATATAGGTGACCTGCGACAGCTCAAGCTGGATGGCATGCACGCCGTGCGCTGGCTGGCCGTATTTGCGGGTGATGAAACCGCCCTTGAAACGGCCGTTCAGCACAGCGCTGTAGCCTTCTGCCTTTGCCGCCACATCATAAACGGCTTCGGCCAGATCAGGGCTACAGGACAGGCCGTCATTGGTGCCAAGGTTGAAGTCAGGCAGGCGGCCACCAAAGAAGCGCGGCACTTCCGAGCGGATCGAATGCGCGTCCCACAAAAGCGCATAGCCGTGGATATGGCGCACCCGCTCAATTTCGGCAGCAAGGGCATTATGGTACGGCTTCCAATAGTGGGCCACACGGTCGCGCTGTTCTGCCTCATGCGGGGTCTCCCCCGGCAGATAGACAGGCTGCTCATCAAACGTAGTGGTGGGGCACAGCTCCGTGACATTCTGGCCCGGATACAGGCTTTTGCCGGATGGGTCGCGGTTCAGGTCAATCACATAGCGCGAATAGTGCGCGTGCAGGACTGTGGCGTCCATATCCGCCAGGAAGCTGTATAGACGTGGCAGATGCCAATCCGTATCCGCGATCTTCAGCGCGGCGGCGGTCATGCGGCCTGCGTAAGGCCCAAGTTCCTCACCGCTGTGCGGCATGGAGATAATGAGGGGGCTGTGCCCCCTCGTGAGGTCAAAGACTTGCGTCAAAGTGCCTGGCTCCCAAGGCTTGTGGACGGCAGGAGCGTCTCCACATAGCCATTCAGGCTACCGGAGGCCACCAATTCCCGCGCGGCCTCAATATCAGGGGCAAAGTAACGGTCTTCCTTGTAGAAATCTACCCGTTCACGAATGAGGCCATAGACCGCCTCAAGCGGCTCGCTGGACTTGAGCGGCCGGTGGAAGTCCATGCCCTGTGCCGCACCCAAAAGCTCCACCGCAATCACCGCACCGGCGTTGAAAGCGATGTCATGCAGGCGGCGAGCCGCGAAAGTTGCCATCGAGACATGGTCTTCCTGCCCCGCCGAGGTCGGGATGCTGTCCACGCTTGCGGGGTGCGCCAGCGTCTTGTTCTCGCTCACCAGCGCGGCGGTCGTGACCTGCGCGATCATGAAGCCTGAGTTCAGACCGCCGTCTTCCACCAGGAAGGCTGGCAGGCCGGACATCTTGGGGTCCACCAGCAAGCTGGTGCGGCGTTCGGAAATGCTTGCTATCTCACATGCGGCAATCGCCAGCATGTCCGCCGCCAAGGCCACCGGTTCGGCGTGGAAGTTACCACCAGAGAGGATATCCCCCTGATCCGGGAAGATCAGCGGGTTATCGGTCACGGCATTTGCTTCGGTCAACAGCGTGTCAGCCGCCTGCCGCATCACACCAAGCGCCGCGCCCATCACCTGTGGCTGGCAGCGAAGGCTGTATGGGTCCTGGACTTTTTCGCAGTCCTCGTGGCTGGTGCGGATATCGCTGCCTGCAAGCAGGCTGCGGTACATGGCCGCCGTATCGATCTGGCCCTGTTGCCTGCGAACCGCATGGATGCGCGGATCAAACGGCACGTCGGACCCCTTCATGGCGTCCACGCTCATGGCGCCCGCGATCATAGCGGAAGCGAAGACATTTTCGATCTCAAACAGGCCGGAAAGCGCAAGTGCGGTCGATACCTGCGTGCCGTTCAAAAGCGCGAGACCTTCCTTAGCGCCTAGCTTGAGGGGCGCGAGGCCGATCATCTCAAGGCCCTTTTTGGCGTCCATCACCTTGCCTTCATGGCGCACGTCACCGTACCCCAGAAGTACTGCAGACATGTGCGCCAAGGGCGCCAGGTCACCCGATGCGCCCACAGAGCCCTTCGCGGGGATCACAGGGTACACACCGTGAGAAAGAAGCTTCAAGAGCGCGTCGATCACTTCACTGCGGATACCGGAATGGCCCTGCGCAAGAGAGGTGGACTTCAGCGCGAGTACAAGCCGCACAACACCGTCCTTCAAGGGCTCACCCGTGCCAGTCGCGTGGGAAAGCACCAGATTTTCCTGCAGCTTCTCAACGTCCGACGCCTTGATACGCGTGTTGGCCATCAGGCCAAAGCCTGTGTTGATGCCGTAGGCGGTGTCACCGCGGTCGATCAGGTCGGTCACCGTCTGGCGGGCGGCGTCAATACGCGCCTGGTCGGACTTATCGAGCGTCAGCTCTGTTGGCTTCTCATAGATATGCCGTAGGTCCTGCAGGCTGAAATGGCCTGCCTTGCGAATCATTTTATGCACTGTCATGTTCGTGTCCCCACTCTCTACTTGTCGAGCATCGGAAGGTTCAGGCCCTTCTCGCGTGCACAGTTTTTGGCAATCTCATAGCCCGCGTCCGCGTGGCGCATCACGCCCGTGGCCGGGTCGTTCCACAGCACGCGGCCAACCCGCTTGGCGGCAGCTTCCGTGCCGTCACACAGGATCACGACGCCAGAATGCTGGCTGAAGCCCATGCCCACGCCGCCGCCATGGTGGAGGCTGACCCAAGTGGCGCCGGACGCGGTGTTCAGAAGCGCATTCAGAAGCGGCCAATCGGATACAGCGTCAGAGCCGTCCATCATGGCTTCGGTCTCGCGGTTCGGGCTCGCGACAGAGCCACTGTCCAGATGGTCACGCCCGATCACCACAGGGGCTTTCAGTTCGCCATTCTTGACCATCTCGTTGAAGGCAAGCGCAAGGCGGTGCCGGTCCCCCAGGCCAACCCAGCAGATGCGCGCAGGCAAGCCCTGGAACTGGATGCGCTCGCGCGCCATATCCAGCCAGTTATGCAGGTGCGGGTTATCCGGGATCAGCTCCTTCACCTTTTGGTCGGTCTTGTAGATATCTTCCGGGTCACCCGAAAGCGCGGCCCAGCGGAACGGACCGATGCCCTGACAGAAGAGCGGACGGATATAGGCCGGCACGAAGCCCGGGAAATCGAACGCGTTCTTCACGCCCTCGTCGAACGCCACCTGGCGGATATTGTTGCCGTAATCCACCGTGGGCACGCCCATGGCGTGATACTCAAGCATCGCCTTCACATGGATTGCCATCGACGGTTTTGAGGCTGCGGCCACCGTCTGCGGGTCAGTCTCACGCTTGTCGAACCATTCTTCAACCGTCCAACCAATGGGCAGGTAACCGTTGACTGGGTCGTGCGCCGATGTCTGGTCCGTCAGCGCGTCTGGGCGAATGCCTTTCCCCACCATCTCTGGCAGGATTTCTGCGGCGTTCCCAAGCACACCAACAGAGATGGCTTTGCCTTCCGCATGGGATTTTTCGATGATTGCCAGCGCTTCCTCAACCGTGTCGGCGCGGGTATCCAGGTAGCCGGTCTTGAGCCGGTAGTCGATGCGGCTTTCCTGGCATTCGATCGCCATGCAGCTTGCGCCTGCCATGGTGGCCGCCAGCGGCTGCGCGCCGCCCATGCCGCCAAGGCCAGCTGTCAGGATCCATTTGCCCGAAAGGTCACCGCCAAAGTGCTGACGACCCATTTCAACGAACGTCTCATAGGTGCCCTGCACGATGCCCTGACTGCCGATATAGATCCAGCTGCCCGCCGTCATCTGGCCGTACATCATCAGGCCCTTTTTATCGAGCTCGTTAAAGTGTTCCCACGTCGCCCAGTGCGGCACCAGGTTCGAGTTGGCGATCAGCACACGCGGCGCGTCGGTGTGGGTTTTGAACACGCCCACTGGCTTGCCCGATTGCACCAGAAGGGTTTCATCTTCTTCCATGCCGCGCAGGGTGGCGATGATGGCCTCATAGCATTCCCAGTTGCGCGCGGCCTTGCCGATTCCGCCATAGACCACCAGCTCTTCGGGGTTTTCGGCCACCATCGGGTCCAGGTTGTTCATCAGCATGCGCATAGGCGCTTCCGTTGCCCAGCTTTTACATGTCAGCTCAGCACCGTGCGGCGCATGGATATCAGGGCGGTTTTTCATCTTCTTGTCCCTTCTTTTGAACGGATATTCTTGAATGTTATTGGGTTGCCGGCGCACCCACGGGGGAGAAACGCGCCGTCAGTTCATAGCGGTCACCGGGGTAGAGAAGCCGCGCATAGCTCGCGACCCGTTCCCCGGTCCATGTTCGGCGGCTGATTTCAAGGCAGGGGATACCCGCTTTGACCTCAAGCAGCCTTTGTTCTTTGTTTGTGGGTGCAACCGCCCGCACCACATGCTCTGCCCGCAGAAGCGGCGCCACCGCGAGCAGATAATCTGTCGGCGTCTCAGCCGTGAAATCCTGGGCCAACAGCTCGGGCGCGATCTCGGGGTTCACCCAGCGCTCCTCAAGCTCAATCGGTGTGCCGTCGCCCTTGTGGGTGATCAGCAGGTAAAAAGCCCTCGCGCCCACCGCGCAATTCATCTCTTCGGCTACTTGTTTCGGTACCGAAACTTCCTGGAGCGCAATGACATCAGCGCTCCACACTTCGCCGCGCGCCGCAAGCTCATCGCGGATTGACAGGATATCGGCTGCATGGCCCCGCATGCGGCGGTCCGCCACAAAGCTGCCCATGCCCGCGCGGCGCACGATATGGCCCTCTTCCGTCAGTTCCCGAAGCGCGCGATTGACCGTCATGCGCGATACACTCAGTTCGCGTACCAGCTCATTTTCGCTCGGCAGCTTGTCGCCCGCGTCATAGCTCCCGGCCTCGATGGCATCCATGATATGGCGCTTGACCTGCTCGTAACGGGGGACCGGGATCATGCGCTCTCCTCCATGAGGCGGGCGATGCGGCCCACGGTCTCACGATAGCGACCGAAGATTTCGTCCTCGTTGGCATGTTTGCCACCGGTGATCACCCAGTTGCCCGCCACCATAACGTCGGTGATGGAGTTCGGCTGGCCCGCGAAAATGAAGGCATCCACAATCTGGCTATAGGCCGCGCCCGCGAACATGGGGGCCGGCCGGTCCAGCACGATCAGGTCTGCCCGTTTGCCCACAGCAATCTCGCCAATCGGCTGCGCCAATGCCTGCGCGCCACCCTTTGCCGCCTCCCGCCACAAATGCTCGCCCGTATGGCCGCCCTCCGCGCCCGTCAGCACCGTGCGGGCCTGCCGCGCCAGCCGCTGGCCATATTCCAGGAGGCGGAGTTCTTCACGCGCATCGATACTGATGTGGCTGTCGGAGCCCACACCGAAGCGGCCACCGGCAGCCAAGAACTCATGCGCCGGGAAGATGCCATCACCCAGATTGGCCTCTGTTGTCGGGCAAAGGCCCACCACGCAGCCGCGATCCGCCATGCCGCGCCATTCGGCTTCCACAACGTGGGTCGCATGCACCAGGCACCAGCGCTCGTCCACATCCTGGGCATCCAGGAGCCATTCGACCGGGCGCTTGCCTGCCCTGTCCATGCAGGCATTCACTTCGCGGGTCTGCTCTGCGATATGGATGTGGATCGGCGCTTTCATATCCAGCGTCTCGATCGCGTCGATGGCGGGCCCGAAGCTTTCCTCGGGCACCGCACGCAGGCTATGGAACGTCAGCCCCAGCTTGTGACGGCCATCAAAGCGCGGCTTCAAAACTTTCAGAAGCCGGGTGAAATCATCATTGGTGTGGATAAAGGGTGCCTGCCCGGAAAGCGGCGGCTCGCCCCCGAAGTCCGACGCCTGATAAAGAACCGGCAGATGCGTCAGCGCAATGCCGCTTTTGTCCGCCGACTTAAGGACCGCTTCGGACATCGCAAGCGACTGGTCCTCGTGCGCGTTATGCAAATAGTGGAATTCACCCACCGCGGAATAGCCAGCCTTCAGCATCTCGACATAAAGCGCACTTGCGATCACTTCGACCGCCTCGGGCGTCATGTGGCGGGCGAAATGATACATGGCGGTGCGCCAGCTCCAGAAATCGGAGGCGCCGGCTTCCCGGAATTCGGCGAGACCCGCGAAGGCGCGCTGGAAAGCGTGGCTATGGAGGTTGGGCATGGCCGGCAGCACGGGGCCGTGCACAGGCGCGCTCGCAGGCGCTTGCACACCGCTTTCAAGCGCAGTGATCGTGCCATCAGGCGCGACTGTAAGGCAGATATCAAAAAGCCAGTCCTTGCCCACCAGACCTTCGGAAAAATAATGTTTTTGCATCGCCCTCTCCAGCTTGTATATACAAGTTCATACAAGTGATACTTTCTGTCAATCGATTCTTGTGATACTCGAAAAGGCAGGGAGAGGGATGAGAAGGGAAAACCCATGTTTGACACGCTGTTGCGCAACATCAACGTCGCCACCATTACAGAGGGCGGCGCGCCCTACGGGGCCATCATGGATGGTGCGATTGGTGTAAAGGATGGCCGACTCGCCTTCGTTGGCCCGGTGAGTGACCTGCCCGCTGGCGCGTCTGCTGTTGAGGAAATCAGCGGCGACGGCATGTGGGCTTTCCCGGGGTTTGTTGATTGCCACACCCACATTGTCTATGGCGGCAACCGCGCCCGCGAATTCGAAGAACGCCTGAACGGTGTGTCCTATGAAGAGATCGCGCGCCGGGGTGGCGGCATCCTCTCGACCGTTACAAACACTCGTGCTGCAAGCGCGGAAGAGCTGACAGCCTCTGCGGTGAAGCGCCTGAAACGGCTGGCCGCAGACGGCGTGACCACGGTTGAAATCAAATCCGGCTACGGCCTGACGCTTGAAGACGAGGTCAAGATGCTGCGGGCCGCCAGGGCTGCCGCGAAAGAGGTCGGCCTACGCCTGCGCACCACCTTCCTGGGCGCCCATGCCCTGCCCCCGGAATATAAGAATGATAAAGACGGCTATATCGCCCATGTGTGCGACGTAATGATCCCCGCGGTCGCAAAAGAAGGCCTCGCCGACGCGGTCGACGCCTTCTGTGAGGGCATTGCCTTCAGCCCAGAGCAAACCGCCCGCGTGTTTGACACCGCGAAAAAGCATGGCATCAGGGTGAAGCTGCACGCGGATCAGCTATCAGACCTTTCAGGCGGCGCACTGGCTGTCCGCTATCAAGCCTTATCAGCCGACCATCTGGAGTATGCCAGCGCGACAAGCGTGCGCGCCATGGCAGACAATGGCACCGTTGCCGTATTGCTGCCCGGCGCCTTCTATGTGCTGCAGGAAAGCAAGCGCCCACCGGTTGAGATGATGCGAAAGGTCGGCGTGAAGATGGCGCTGGCGACAGATGCCAACCCCGGCAGTTCGCCTGTCCTGTCGCTGCAGCTGATGCTGCACATGGGATGTACACTGTTTGGCATGACACCAGAAGAAGCTCTACGTGGCATCACTTTGAATGGCGCGCGGGCCTTGGGTCTGGAAGATGAACTTGGCAGCCTTGAAGTGGGCAAACTGGCTGATATCCTGCTGTTTGACATCAGTGAGCCCGCGGAGCTGGCCTATTATGTGGGCGGCGTGACCCCTCACAGGATCATCACCGCAAGCTAAAGCGCTGCGTCTGTAAACAAGGGCGTTGTCGGCACAACCGGGTCTATGGTTTCAAACCCTTGCAACCAAGCCCTGAGGCCGCCCCTGTCCAGCACTCGCACGCCGCCATATTCGGTGGCGATAAAACCCAAGGATTTATAGTCCGCCAGCACCTGTGCGACGGCCACCCGGCTGACGCCCATCAGGTCTGCAAGGTCACTTTGTGTTGCCCTGATCAAAGGCTCTTCCATACCCCGCACCATCAGGTGCAGGCTTTTCCCAAGCCGGTACTTGAGCGGATAGCGCCTCAGGTCATCGACCCATTCCAGCATATGATGCAGCCGCACCGTCAGAAGCGAGATGATCGGTGCCGCAAGCGTTGGTTCATCCAAAAGAAGCTGGTCGAACTGGGCCTTGGACAAATGGCTGATCACCGTCTCGCCTTCGGCATAGCCGTCATGCGTACGGGGCAAGCCACCAAAGACCGTGAATTCTCCGTAGCACTGCCCGGCTTCCAGAACGGCTGTCGTGATAAAACGGCCTTCCCTGTCGCTTTTGCCAAAGACAACAGACCCCGATTTTATCACCGAGAAGCCAGCCGTCCGGTCCCCCCTGCTCTGGATATGCTGCTTGTGGTGATAGCGCTTTAAGGCGCCAATGGCATCGAAGCGCGCACGCATCTCAGGCGGCAGCACCTCCATCAGGCCGGGAATGCCGAAATTGAAAATGAAGCTCATGCATGAAATGTAAACCAATTAACATTCTTAGCCAAGAATTTTGGCTATGGTCTGCATCAGGGGACGGTCGATGGCCGCATTGGAAGGGACGTGACACATGCCATACGGGCTTATTCTTTTTGCAATTTTTTTCGCTTTCGCAGCGGCTGAAGCGCTACGCTCCACCTTCTTTTCGCACGCCAACGAAAAGCCCGAAGACAAGTGGGTGGAAATCATTGGCAGCATATTCCTCTTGGCCGCCACACAGCCAGCTGTGCTGATGGCCTCCACATATGTGAGCGGCTGGATCGCGCCAGACGCGGCCGGCGCGCTGGCAGACGCGCCCATATACGCAGGCGTCGCCCTGTTTCTGGTGTTTGACGATTTGATGCAATATTGGTGGCACAGGGCCTCACACACCTTCCCGTGGCTATATGGCCTGCACCGGTCGCACCATAACGCGGAATATATGAGCATCCGTATCGTGTACCGGAACAATATCCTCTATTATGCCTTCATGCCGTCGCTGTGGTTTTCCGGTGCGCTGATCTACCTTGGCCTTGGCCATATCTATGCCGTCTATATCATCTTCAAGCTGCTGGTGATCTATGGTGCCCATTCGAACGTGTGCTGGGACAAGAAGCTGTATGCCATCAAATGGCTGTCGCCCCTGATGTGGGTGGTGGAACGCACCATCAGCACGCCATCGACCCACTTTGCCCACCACGGCAAATACTCCGCCGACCCGGCGACCAATTACAAGGGCAATTTCGGCAACCTGCTGTTCTTCTGGGACGTGTTGTTTGGCACCGCCAAAATCACCCGCAGCTACCCCAAAGAATATGGCGTTGAAAACCTTGCACCGATGAGCGCCGGCGCCCAGCTTCTGTGGCCCCTGGTGCGGGATGAGACCACGCCGTTTGAAGAAACAGCGCCCACAGCGCCAACGCCCGCGGAATAGAAGGCGCGCGACAATTTCGCCATAGCGCTTTTTTGCGAGCTCTATTATAAGCCCTTCTATGGCTTATGATTCACTCAGAGATTTTATCGACAGGCTGGAAGCCGAAGGCCGTCTGGTACGCGTGAAGGAACCCGTTTCCACCGAACTGGAGATGACGGAAATCCAAACCCGCGTGCTCCACGCGGGCGGGCCGGCGTTACTCTTTGAAAATGTGCTGAACGAACGCGGTGAAAAATCCGACATACCGGTGCTGGTGAACCTGTTCGGCACCGTTGAGCGCGTGGCCTGGGGCATGAACCGCGAGCCGGAAGAGCTCCGCGAAGTGGGTGAAACGCTGGCCTTCCTCAGGCAGCCGGAACCGCCGCGCGGCATCAAGGACGCCATTGACCTGCTGCCGCTGGCGAAGCAGGTACTTTCGATGAAGCCGAAGCGCGTCAAGAAAGCGCCCGTGCAGGAAGTGGTGCTGACGGGTGATGACATCGACCTTGATCGGCTGCCGATCCAGACCTGCTGGCCGGGTGAGCCCGCACCGCTGATCACTTGGCCGCTGGTAGTGACCAAAGGCCCGTCTGACAAAGCCCAAGACAATTATAACCTTGGCATCTACCGGATGCAGAAGCTGGGCAAGAACCAGACCCTGATGCGCTGGCTGAAACATCGGGGCGGTGCCCAGCAGTATCAGCGCTGGAAAGATGAAAAGCGCGAGCCTGTGCCTGCCGCTGTTGTCATCGGTGCGGACCCAGGCACCATATTGGCGGCTGTCACGCCGGTGCCGGACACGCTTTCGGAATATCAGTTCGCAGGGCTCCTCAGGGGCAAGAAAGTGCCGCTGGTTGACTGCAAGACTGTGCCGCTGCAAGTGCCTGCGACCGCTGAGATCGTGCTTGAGGGCTTTGTAAGCCTGGATGACTACCGCGATGAGGGCCCGTATGGCGACCACACGGGCTACTATAACAGCGTTGAAAAATTCCCGGTCTTCACCATCACCGCCATCACCATGCGGAAAGACCCGATTTACCTGAGCACTTACACAGGTCGGCCGCCGGATGAGCCTGCGATTCTGGGCGAGGCGCTGAATGAAGTGTTCATCCCGCTTCTGCAGCAGCAGTTCCCGGAGATAACAGATTTCTGGCTGCCGCCGGAGGGCTGCAGCTACAGGATCGCGGTTGTCAGCATCAAGAAGGCCTATGCCGGCCACGCCAAGCGTGTGATGCAGGGCGTGTGGTCTTTCCTACGCCAGTTCGTTTACACCAAGTTCGTGATTGTGGTGGATGATGATATCGACGCGCGTGACTGGAAAGATGTGATGTGGGCCATTTCAACCCGGATGGACCCGGTGCGCGATATCGTGACGGTTGAGAACACGCCAATCGACTATCTTGATTTCGCGTCACCCGAAAGCGGTCTTGGCGGCAAACTGGGGATGGACGCCACCAACAAGGTGGGCAATGAGACCCACCGCGAATGGGGCACCGAGATTTACATGGAAGATAAGGTGGTCGACAAGGTCGACGCCATCTGGGACAGCCTTGGCATCCCGGGCGAAAATCCGAAAATCTGGAAGAAGTAAGTTACGAAAAAGACGAGGCACTCATCCAGCCCTTTTTTACCTTCAGCGCAATCAAGACGGTTAAGAAAATGCTCCAGAATTCGCTGGAGAGGAAAAATAGAGATGAGATCAATTTTCTTCCTGATAGCAGCGGTATTGCTGTCATTCACGACCAGAGCTTCCGATCATACGATCAAGCTTTATGCCCTTGACTGCGGCAGGCTGGAGATGTTTGACATCGGCACTTTTGCTGATGATGGCACCTTTGACGGTCAGAGCGCCAAGCTCGCCGTACCATGTTTCCTGATCCGCCATCCGAAAGGTATCCTTTTGTGGGACCTGGGCATAAATGAGGCTATCGCCGCCAAACCGGCCGGTGAGAAGGCCGTCTGGGGAATCATGACCATGCCGCATACGTTGACCGGCCAGCTTGCTACCCTTGGGCTGACACCTGATGATATCGACATGGTCGCGCTGTCGCACTGGCACCCTGATCATTCCGGCAACCTAGGCCTTTTCAAGAAGACCCGGATCATTCTTCAAAAATCCGAATACAGCTTTCTACAGTCGGCGGTTGGCGCAGAGATAGGTCTACCAACGCTTGCAGCTGCAAATGTAACTACCTTCGATCAGGATTATGATGTGTTTGCCGATGGCACCGCCATTATTCACGCCATGCCCGGTCACACAGCAGGGCACGCTATTCTTGAGCTGGCTCTCGAAAAAGCAGGAACACTGCTCTTCTCGGGCGATCTGTATATCCTTAAGGCCAGTCGGCTCCACAAAGCCGTCCCTACCATCAATACGGATGCTGCGGCTACACGCCAATCCCTCGACACCTTCGAGGCTCTAGCTAAGCGCACAAGTGCCCGGATCATTATCCAGCACGACATACCGACCTTCAAACAACTACCAACCTTCCCGGCCTATTTGGAATAATCCTACCTATATGGAATACGGATGTTAGAACATAGATGGTACTGGTATGAAGATTCTACGTTTTGTTTGACTATCTCACTCGCCCAGCGCTTCAAACCGCCCTATACCGTTTTTGCCACACCAATAGATTATCTTGATTCACCCATTCCGGCACTTTCCCGAAAAGCCGCAGAAAACAAGGCAAGCGTTTAGGTAAACAGACAATATAAGATCAACTTCGCAGAAAACTGCCCTTTTTAGCGCAATCCTGAATTGAGACACACGCCCTAATCTGTCATCAATAAGTGTAGAGAGCCCTAAAAAGGCCGCAAAGGTTGTTTTTTTATCGGGCTACCGATAAGCGCTTAAAGAAGCACGTGTGGGGGTGCAATGTCTGTATCACAATTTCGGTACAAGGCTTTTATTAGCTACAGTCACGCAGACAAGGTCTGGGCCGAATGGCTGTTGAAATCGCTCGAATCCTATAAGGTTCCTAAGGGCCTCGTTGGCCGCAAAACAGACGCGGGCGAAGTACCGGCGCGTTTGGCTCCTATTTTCCGGGACCGGGATGAACTCCCGGCTGCTCACCGCCTGACAGACAGGTTATTTGAAACGCTCAAGGCATCCGAATTCCTGATCGTGCTGTGTTCACCACGGGCTGCCAAATCAAAGCTCGTCAATCGCGAGATCGTTGAGTTCAAGAAAACCCACGGCGATGGCCGGGTTCTGTGCATGATCCTCGACGGCATACCTTTTGCGGAGGACGCCGATCAGGAATGCTTCCCGGAAGCCTTGCTGCACAGCCTCACAAAAGACGGTAAAAAGGCAGGGCTTTCCGCTGAAGGCCTTGCCGCCGATCTGCGCCCTGAAGGCGACGGCAAAAAGCTGGGGCTGCAGAAGATTATCGCTGGCATGATCGGTGTCGGCCTGAATGATATCGTCAGGCGGGACGACCAGCGCCAGCAACGCACCATGATTGCTGTGGCTGCTGTATCGCTCATTGGCATGAGTGTCATGGGTGCCTTGACCTATGAGGCAACCACTGCTCGCCAGGCGGCCTATGAAAGTGAACAGCTTGCAGAGCAGCAACGCCAGAAGGTGGAAGACCAGCTGTCGCAGAACGAAGAGCTTCTGCATTACATTATGACGTCCATGTATGAGCGCATGCTGGAACACGGCAACCTAGACGCGCTCGACAAGGTGACAGAACAAGTCCTCAGTTCATTTGAAAGGCGTGACCTGTCGGCAGTGTCGCCTTCCCAGTTGTTCCATTACACCGGCACTTTGCTGCGGTATGGCCAGAATATGGACAGGAAGGGAAAAAGCGACCGCGCACGTGAGATATTTGACGACGTGATGAAGATTTCGCGCCGTTTCAAGCAGGAGCATCCCAATACAGCTGAAGCCACCTTCCGGCTTCAGAACAACCTGTTTTTCACCGGATATCTGGCACTAAGGCAGGGGCGCTTCGAAGATGCGGAACGCGACTATCGTGAACGCCTGGATATTAACCGCGAGGTTCAGAAACGCGGCCCTGGTTCTATCACCTTTCATAATACCGCGTTTCAGAACCCAGCTCTGTGGACCGAGAAACTGGCCGATTCGACAATGAATCTGGCGCGGCTTCTTGGCGGCCCACTCGGGCGGGCTGACGAAGCAGCCTTGCTTCACGAAGAAGGCATAGAGCTTTTCAAGGAGGCAATAGAAGCACGGCCCGACGACAAAGGCCTATTAGTCGACCTTGGTACTGCCTTTCACTTTGCGGGCCACACCTATCTCCGGATGGGTAATCTGGCCGCTGCTGAAGATGCCTTCAACGCCCGTATGGCAATATTTGACGTCATGACAGAGCAAGAACCCGGAAACTACCGCGTTTTCCGCCGGATGCTGATATCGAAGCAAAACCTGGCCAAGGTTGCGACCGCACGGGGCGACTATAGAGGCGCATTCGAACTCTACAGCAGCGCAGCCGAAGGTTTTGACCGGCTTGTCGCCAAAGACCCGGTCAACACACTATGGCTCGCTAACTCGGCACAATCATACTATTTGCTGGCCGATGCAGCACTGCGCCTGGGCGATACTGACGAAGCCCGGCAGGCTCACGCCGTTGCCAAGGAACAGATCACGGAGGCGCTGGCGCGAGACAACACCCGCACGCTCCGCAAACTGACCCGCTACCGGGTGGACACACTTGAAGCAGAATTGATGGTGATGGACGGCAAGGAGCGGGAAGCATTGGATCACATGGCGGCAGTGACAGCCTCGCTGGACAAGGAGACTGAGAGCTATCTCCAGTCCGACGGCGCCCTGACCCATTTTGCCGACGCAAAGCTGTTCTTTGGCCAACTTTTGGCCAACAGCGGGAACCAGAAAGCTGCGGTTGTGCAGTGGCAAGATGTGGCAGCTACGGTTAGAGCATCCACCACAACAGTTGAGTTAAATGCCAGAAACAGCCTGGCGACAGCCCTGAAGCTTCTTGGACAAAACCAAGAAGCGGAAGCCCTGCTCGCGGAGCTAAGCGGCTATGGCTACCATGTAAGTGACAGCCGCCTCAGCTTGCTGACCAGCATCGACAGTCGCTAGGCCGCGGGCTGCCCGACATCCAAGGCCTGCTCCGCCTCAAGCGCGGCGATATCTTCGTCCGTCAGCTTGCGGGCCAGCATTTCGCCCTGCTTCTTCTTCGCCAAAATTTCTCGTGCCTTGGCGTATTTGTCGTCGTGCCAGAACACCAGACAGCCATTACAGCCCTTGCCGCAACAGCCTTCGGTACCGCGCCGCGGTGTGCGCAGGCGCAGTTCCGACCGGCGCTCATCCAGCGCGTCCTGCAGCGCCCCACGCTTTTGCTCATACACCGCCACATTGCCCTTGCCCCGCTCAAGCGCGCGCGCCTCGGCGTCCAGCTTCAAGCGCGCCCATTGGTCTTCCGTCAGCGCCTTTTCTTTCCGAAGGATCGTCATGGGTGGGAAATCCGCTTTCAGGCTTTCCACCGTTTCCTGGTCGAACAGGTTAAATGGCAGGCGGATCAGCGGCGTGTTGCCCGCGTGTACTTCTGTAGTCACCTTGCCGTTATCGGCGTTTTCATACTCATACACACGCAGCAGCATTGGCTCACGCGCACTTGGCGGCACAAACTCCACCACATCGCCCGCAACCAGCTTGTTCTTCACGCGCACGATAAAGGCATCGTCGGTTACGTCTTCTACAAGGCCCGCATATTCATGGTCCGCAAGCGTGTAGGTATCTTCGAACCCATGTGCATAGTTCGTGAGCCGCCCGTCGTGGAACGCAAGCGTATAGCCGCGCGACGGCACGGTATTGAGCTCTTTCATGTAAGGGTCGGCGGACCAGCCTTCAGGGTCTTCGTACCAGGCATCAATCGCCATGCGGTAAGCCCGCGCCACCATGGCCACATAGTATGGGCTTTTGCCGCGGCCTTCGACCTTCAGGCTGTCGACGCCGATCGAAAGCAGGTCATTCAGCTTCGGCATGATGCACAGGTCTTTACTGTTCAGAATATAGGTGCCGCGCTGGTCTTCCTCAATCGGCAGCAGGTCACCCGGGCGGTACTCCTCCTCAATGAGGAATTCAAACAGCTCCAGGTTTTCTTCAGTGAGCGGCAGTTCCTTTACTGTGCCGTCCTTCAGGCGCATATGCACCTTGTATTTCCAGCGGCAGGAATTGGCGCACGCACCCTGGTTGGCGCCGCGTTCGGCCATGAAGTTAGAGAGCATGCAACGGCCCGAATAAGTCATGCACATGCTGCCGTGAACAAAGGCTTCAAGCTTGATGCTTGGGCATTTTTCACGGATTTCCTTCAGTTCCTCGAACGACACTTCACGCCCCAGAACCACAAGCCCCGCGCCCAGGTCTTCCCAGAACTTGACCGACTGCCACGAACACACATTCGCCTGCGTTGAGATATGCAGTTCCAGCTCAGGCGCCTGTTCCTTTACAAACATGAACACGCCGGGGTCTGCCACGATCAGGCCGTCAGGCGCCACTTTGCGTACCGTCTCCAGATATTGCGGCAGCTTGGTGATGTCCTTGTTATGGGAAAACAGATTGAGCGTGAGGTAAACCCGTTTGCCGTGTTCGTGCGCGAACTTCACACCTTCAACCACGTCTTCGAGCGAGAAGGCGGATTTGGTGCGCAGGCTCATATCCGGCGTGCCCAGATAAACCGCGTCAGCGCCATAGAGAACAGCAGCCTTCAGCTTTTCCAGGTTGCCTGCAGGCATCAACAGTTCAGACCGGCGTCCTGTAGCTGTTTTCAGTTCCATTTTTTCGCTCATCTTCTTCACTCGCACTTTTGCCCGGAGGTCAATTGGGGCGCGTCATACGCCATTTTCCGCAGATTTTCCAGCTTTTTGGCTGATCCAGACCCATGCGCGACACCGTACCGCATATCGGTTAACTTATGTTATGCTGGCCACACTTCAGGGAATGCCCAAAAGGGGGAGGACATGATGGCAGATCAACATACCCATCCACCGCAAGGCGCGCTGGACCTCTATGACAAATATGCCCACGGCTTTATCGACCGCCGCACCTTCATGAACCGGCTGGGTCGTTTCGCCGTTAGCGGCCTTACGGTCGCGGCGCTGGCGAACAGCCTGCTGCCCAACTATGCGCTCGCCGAACAGGTGAAGGCTGACGACATGCGCATTGTGGGCGAAGACATTCTCTACCCGTCGCCGAACGGGGCGGGCACCATGATGGGCTATCTGGTGCGCCCCATTGACGCCTGCGACACCAACCCCCGTCCCGGTGTTGTGGTGATCCATGAAAACCGCGGCCTGAACCCCTATATCCGTGATGTGGCGCGGCGGCTGGCGGTTGCGGGATATGTGGCATTGGCGCCTGACGCGCTCTATCCGCTTGGCGGCTATCCAGGGAGTGACGATGATGGCCGCATGATGCAGCGCCAGCGCGACCGAGATGAGATGGTCGAGGATTTCAAGGCTGCTGTCAGCTTCCTTGAGAAACACCCCAACACCACCGGCAATGTTGGTTGCGTGGGCTTCTGCTTTGGCGGCAGCGTGTCGAACCGGATAGCAGCAGAAGTGCCCAGCCTGAAGGCAGCGGTGCCCTTTTATGGCGGCGGCGTGAGCGCCCAGGCCGTGCCAAACATAAACGCCCCGCTCCTGATCCATCTTGGCGAACTGGACAAACGTGTGAATGCTGGCTGGCCGGATTATGAAGCCGCCCTGAAGGCAAACGGCAAGGCCTACACCATGCATATGTATGAAGGCGCCAACCACGGCTTCCATAATGATACCACGCCCCGCTATGACGCAGAGGCCGCAGAGCTCGCCTGGGCCCGCACGCTGGCGTTTTTCGCAGAGCACCTGATGTAGGCTTTTCGCGCCATCAGCCCAGAACGACCCAAAACAACATTGAACGCTAGCGCGTTCTATGGCTTAGTGTCGGCCATGTTTTTGATCTTATTTCCCAAGGATTTTTCATGACCGATACAACCCTCAACCTGCTTCAGGACCTTGTCTCAAGCGCGATGAAATCGGGTGCCGATGCCGCCGATGCCGTCGCGGTCGATGCCCGGTCGAAAAGCGTTTCCTGGCGCGAGGGCAAAATGGAGGATGTGGACGGGTCGGAAGGCGAAGACATCGGCCTTCGGGTCATGATTGGCAAGAAGCAGGCAATGGTGTCCACAAGTGACCGGCGTCCGGCCAGCCTGAAGGCACTGGTGGAACGCACGGTGACCATGGCCAAAGCCGTGCCGGACGACGAATATTGCGGCCTGGCACCCGAGGACAGGCTGCACACCGGCCCCCTGGCGGAGCTGGACCTCTATGACGCAACAGACGTTTCCGCCGAACAGTTGACAGACCTGGCCCGCGAAGCGGAAGACGCGACCCGTGCGGTCGAAGGTGTCACCAACAGTTCAGGCGCAAGCGCGGGCTCCAGCAGTTGGGCCATTTCGCTTGTCACCAGCCATGGCTTTTCTGGCCACTATCAGGGGTCGAGCTTTTCCATTTCCTCCTCCGCAGTCGCTGGGGAAGGCACGGGCATGGAGCGCGATTATGAATTCACAAGCGCACGGCATTTCAGCGACCTTCAGAGCGCCGCCTGGGTAGGCACAGAAGCCGGCCAGCGCGCCGTGAAACGCCTGGGCGCGAAAAAGATGGCCAGCGGCCAGATGCCGGTTGTCTTCGACCCGCGCTTCTCAAAGTCCTTCGTCAATCACCTGTCCGGCGCCGTGAACGGCAATGCCATCGCGCGCAAAAGCAGCTTCCTGCAGGACAAGATGGGCGAACAGGTTTTCGCACCCGGCATCACCATTATAGATGATCCCCTGAAGGTACGCGGGCTTTCGTCGCGCATGTTTGACGGTGAAGGCGTAAGTGTTGGCGAATGTGCCATCGTTGAAGACGGCATCTTGCAGACATGGATGCTGAATTCCGCCACCGCACGCCAGCTGGGACTTGAGGTCACGGGGCATGCCAGCCGCGGCACGTCTTCGGCGCCCGGCATTTCGCACAGTAACCTTTATATGGCGCCTGGTGAGGTGAGCCCGTCGGACTTGATCGCAGACATCAAGGATGGCGTCTATGTGACCGAGCTGATCGGTATGGGCGTGAACGGCGTGACGGGAGACTACAGCCGGGGTGCTGCGGGCTTCCGCATCAGGAATGGCGAGCTCGCGGAGCCTGTCAGCGAATTCACCATTGCCGGGAACCTTAAGGAAATGTTCAGGCATCTTGTGCCAGCATCAGACCTGTCATTCCGCTACGGCATTAACGCGCCGACCCTTCGGGTTGAAGGAATGACCGTCGCGGGGGCAGGATAAACCGGGCTAAGGCCAAGCCGAGACAGAGTGTGAGCACAAGTAGCGAACTTTTTGACGAAGATACCTGTCCGTGGGACCGCGCGGACGATGCAAAGCTTATCCGCTCTGTGACCGAAGAAGCAGGCCGGATCGCCCTATCCTATTTCTCGCGCGATTGTCACGCCTGGGACAAATCACCCAACAACCCGGTATCCGAAGCCGATATGGCCGTGGACGAGTTTTTGCGCACCACTTTGATGCAGAACCGCACGGGCTATGGCTGGTTGTCGGAAGAAACCGAAGACCACCCGGAGCGGCTCAGGTGCGGACGCCTGTGGGTTGTTGACCCAATAGACGGCACCCGCGCGTTCCTCAGGAACGGTGACGACTGGGGCATATCCGTTGCCCTGGTGCAAGACCAGAAGCCCATTCTGGCAGCCTTTTATGCGCCGGTGAAAGATGCCTTCTATTTCGCCGAGGAAGGGCGCGGCGCCACGAAGAACGGCATGAACATTGGTGTTAGCGGCCAGTCAGACCTGACAAAAGCCCGCATGATGGGCGACCCGTGCGCCTTCAAATCGGAAAAAATATGGCCGGAGCCATGGCCGAAGTCCATGCACACAGAACAGGCCAACTCCATCGCTCTCAGAATTTGCCAGATCGCGGACGGGCAGTTTGACTGCTGCGTGACACTCAGGCCCAAGAACGACTGGGACGTAGCGGCCGCAGACCTGATCCTGTCCGAAGCAGGCGGTCAACTGACAACTGGCACAGGCAAAGGCCTGCTGTTCAACCGAAAAAGGCCACTGCATGACCATATCGTTGCCAGCACCCCGGGCTTGAGGGGCGCCATCATGGAACGTGTGGAACCGGCCCTTGCCGCCTGGCGCCATGTCGCCGCCTGATCTCTGAATCTTTCGGCCACGTTAACCTTCAATTTCCTTTTTTTGTGTATGCAGGTAGGTATGGTGGTTTGGGGCTCGCTGGAATTTGGTGCTGGATGACAGAATTCTTCTTTAGATCCTGGCTTGGTACACGCTTCAGCCTATGGCTCGCTGTGATCTTTGCGGCCATCGTTTTTCTGTCTGCACCATCCCAAGCAACCAGCAAACTGAGCAACGAGGCCCGCGCCCGCGCTGAAACTCTGTTGCCCAAAATCGTGGCGGCCCGGTCATCCGATGCTCACCTGCATATCACGCTTCTGAAGAGCCGCCTTGAAAAGGACCTCGCCCCCTATGACCGTGCTGAGGTCCTGAAAGAGCTGATCTTCCACTATATGGACATTGCGGAACCCGATGGCCTCGAAGAAGCGGCGCGGGAGGCTCAGGCGCTCGCTGCCGACCTGAAAGATGCTGAGCTTAAGATCTATGGCGACCTGGCGCACGCCACCTACCTTTCACTGATCGGCGAGCTGTATCAGGCACGCGACTTGATCCTAGAAACCCGCACCTTCGCGCTGAACGAAGGCGATGACTTGGGGGCCTTCTTTGCTGATGCCACCCTGGCAATTCTAGGCCCAGAACTGGGCAATGTCCTGGAGGGGCTTTCCACCATGTCACAGGCTGCACAAACGCTGCCCGACACTCCCCGCGGCAACCGCATGCGCATGTTGGCTTATTTGGTGCTGGCTTACACATATTCTGGTGTCGATGAAATTGACGCCATTATTGAAAACTACAGCAATGCGCTGGATATCTCCGAGAAAGAAGGCATTGCTTTCGATCGCGAAAGCGCGCTTTTCAATATCGCTTCGACATTGAACAACCTGAAGGAAAACCAGCTTGCGAAGCAGTATTATCGGGGCCTTGAGAAAGTCATTGAGCAAACCGGTCGGGACGCCGGGCATTATTATGTATTGTTCGGCCTTGCCTGGATTGCCTATGACGAGGAAAACTACGAAGAAAGCATCGCGCTGGCGAAAGAGGCGCTGAACAGTTATTCGAGCGACTCCGGCTTCGATACCTCTTTCTATGATCTGCTGGCTGTCAGCTACGCCCGCCTGGGAGATGCCGAAACCGCCAAGTCCTACCAGAAGATGGTACAGGACTTCTATAACGAGCACCCCGATTACAGTCAGGATGGCCCCAGCGGCCAAGACATGCTGACCAGCGCCTATATTCTTCAGGCGGAAGGCAAATATGAAGAAGGTTTCGAACTGCTGAACAAAGCCCGCCGGGAACTTCTGAATTCCCAGTTCAATCAGTTCCAGAGCAGCATCACAGACCTGCGGTCCAGCCTGGAGACCATGCTGGCAAAACAGAAGGCCGAGGCGGCGCTCGCGGACGCGGAAGAAGCCTACACTCGGCTGGCCATCGCACTGGCGCTTTTGGTGGCCCTGGCGGCTGTCACGGTCCTTGTAATGCAGCAGCGCCATAACCGGGCACTGAAGCGCAGCATGCTGCAGGCAGAAGCGGCCAACCAGGCCAAGTCTGAATTCCTGGCGAACATGAGCCATGAACTCAGAACACCCCTGAACGCGATCCTCGGTTTTTCAGAAATGATGGAACACGAGGTCTTCGGCAAGCTGGGTGCGCCACAATATGAGGAATATGTCGACCATATCAATGAAAGCGGCAAGCTTCTTCTCGATATCATCAACGACATCCTCGATCTGTCGAAAGTGGAATCAGGCCGACTTATCCTGAAGGAACAGCCGGTCGACATCAGCGCATTGCTTGACGACATCTCCAAACTGATGACCCCAAGGGTTACAGCCAAAAACATCACTCTGGAAACCCGTGCTCCTGCAGACCTGCCGATCCTGCACGGGGACAGGCGGCTCTTTAAGCAGGTCCTTCTGAACGTGGTTGGAAACGCCACCAAGTTCACCAATGCGAATGGCCATATCAACATGTGGGCGGGAGTCGACAAGAACAACTGCCTCTATGTTGCGGTTGAAGACAACGGCATCGGCATGAGCCCGGACGAAGTAGTGATCGCCCTGACGCCCTTTGGGCAAGCTGGATCAACCATGACCCGCAGCCACGAAGGCACAGGCCTTGGCTTGCCACTGGTGAAAAGCCTGATGGAACTGCACGGCGGGGAACTGAACATTGCGTCGGAAAAAGGTGTGGGCACAACGGTGACCATGCGCTTCCCGGCGTCGCGCACGCTCGCAAGCATGCGCTCCAAAGCCGCCAGCTAACTGTTCAGCCTAGAAATAGAAGCGCGCACCAAAGACCAAGGCCCCTTCGCCCAGGTCATGCTCACGGCCGCTGTCTTCATACATGATGCTGAGTTCGACATTGTCGATGAACGCACTGACCCCAAGCCCCCAGTCCCATACATTCGACCGGTCCTGCCGCATGTCATAACCAAGTCGCCCGATAAGCGTCAGTTCCGGCACGGATGGGATCGGCACTTCAAGGTCCGAGTAGACATAAAAGCTGTCGCGGTCTGGATCGCTCCAGCGGCCATCCGGCGCGTAAGCTACACCGCCGCGAATGAAGGCCAGGCCAAAGTCCCGCGCCATGGTTGCCTTGAACTCGGGGAAGAAACGACTGCTGCCATCACCGTGAAAGCTGTCGAGCTCTGCCGAGAAATCATAGATGTATGTACCCGTGTCCATCTGGTAACCGGCATAAAATTCGGCCTTGGTTTCGCCAGCAAAGCCGTCCCCAAGGATACCGCCCACAACGCCGCCATAGAAACCGCTGTCATGAAAGGCGCCCACGGAGGCCACAAGGACAGGGTCCTTGTCAGAAAGGCTCAGCCCCCTATCGCGATAGTCGCTCAGAACGCCGACATAGCCGTCAATCGCAAGACTTTCATCGTCTTGCGCTGTGGCTGCTGTTGAGGCCGCCAGCAATAAACCAAGGCAGCTGATTGTCTTTTTCATTTTTTAGTCCTCGATGCTGTCACTAATCAGTAGTTGCGGATCAAGCCGCACATTTTTCCAGTTCACCCGCCAGTCCACATGGGGGCCACTCGCGCGTCCGGTGGCTCCGATGGTGCCGATCAGGTCACCCTGGTGTATCCAGGCGCCCTCTTTAACATCCACGCTGTTCATATGAAACAGGGTAGAGGTAACGCCAAACCCGTGGTCGATGATCACGATACCGCCTTCCAGAAGAAAGTCGGGCACTGCGAGCCGCACAACACCTCCCGCCGGGGCATAGACCGGGGTGCCAGTGGGCCCCGCGATATCCAGGCCGTAGTGCGGGCTGCGGGGTTTGCCGTTCAAGATGCGCTGACTGCCGTAGAAGCCGGAGAGCCGACCTTCAGCGGGCCGGATGAACCCCCGCGACCAATGCATATTGTCCGCCAGGAAGCTGCGGGCCTCACGCACCTTCCCGGTTTCCACATTGCGGCGTTCGCGCCATTCAGGCGGCGGCGTAACCGTTTTAGGCGGCAGGCCGTCAACGCGTTCGATATCGAATTCGCGTTTCTCGATCCTGAGCGTACGTTCCTCGCGCTTGCCGTCGCGGTGCAAAATCACAAGCGATGCCGTTGGCCCCTCATCCCGACCAAAGCCAAAAACAAAATGACCTTCCTGGCCAACCTTCACGGGCTCGCCGTTAAGGCTCATTTCACTGCCGGGGGAAAGCTGCCCCCAAACCAGGCCGCCCTGTACCAACTGCCCCTGCAGTTCAACCGCGTGCGCAAGCGGCGACAGCACAGTGAACAGAAGGACGGCAACACATATTTGGACAATCTTGATCATGGGACACTGTTTCTCTTGTGAAGACGGCAAAAGTTGGGCATTTGCCGCCGTTTTTTTTAAAGTAGCGAGCCCTGTCGGTCGTCGCCGCCGGATGTTTTGGCTTTTGGCTTTTTCTTTGGCGCAGGCTTCGGCTTTTGAACCGGCTTGGGCGCGTCGCCACCAAGAACCTGCATATCGCTGGTGCCATCCGCGAAGCGCACGGTCACCTGATCCCCTGCAGACAGTTTCGCCGCTTTCGAAACCGGAGTGCCGCCCGCGTCCTCCACCAGTGCGTAGCCGCGCTCAAGAACCCGCTCATAGCTCAGGCTGTCCAGCATCCGGCCACTGGCTGCAAGGCGCGAACCCAGATCTTCCAGCTTTCGGGCATAGGCTGGCGTCAACCGCTTTGATGTGCTTTCCAGCTCCTTGCCCCTGAAGGTCACAAGCTGCTTCAGGCGCCCCACGCTCAAGCCGCCCACAAGACGATTGAGCTGAATGGATTTTTGCTGCACTGCCGCCACAAGACCCCGCGGCAAACGGTCCGAAAGGTCATCGAAGCGCTGCTGCGCCAGCCCCAGGATATCACGCGGGCTTGGCAGACCACGGGCAAGGCCGCGCAGGCGTTCTTCCCGGTCCCGCAGCATGGTTATCTTTAGCCCTGCAAGGCGGCGCCCAAGGTCTGCCACCGTGAAGCGCAGGTCTTCACGCACTGGCACGGCCTTTTCCGCCGCCCCTGTCGGCGTTGGCGCGCGCAGGTCAGACGCATAATCAATCAGCGTTGTATCAGTTTCGTGCCCGACCGCGGAAATGAGGGGAATATCACTTTCTGCTGCGGCGCGCACCACGGCTTCTTCGTTGAAGGACCACAGGTCCTCGATCGAGCCACCACCGCGCGCCACGATCAAAAGGTCCGGCCGCGGGATGCCGCGCGAACCGTCGATAGCATTGAACCCTTTGATCGCATTGGCCACCTGGTCCGCGGCACCTTCGCCCTGCACCAACACAGGCCAGACCAGCACATGGCGTGGGAAACGGTCATTCAGGCGGTGCAGGATATCGCGGATGACTGCGCCCGTAGGCGAAGTGACCACACCAATCACCTGCGGCAGGTAGGGAATTGATTTCTTGCGCGCCGGATCAAACAGGCCCTCAGCCGCCAGCTTCTTCTTGCGTTCTTCCAGAAGCGCCATCAGTGCCCCGGCACCTGCCGGTTCCATATGCTCCACCACCATCTGGTATTTGGAGCGCGCCGGGTATGTTGTCAGCTTGCCGGTGCAGATGACTTCAAGTCCGTCTTCCGGTTTGAAGGCAAAGCGCCCAGCCACACCGCGCCAGCAGACACCATCCAGCACGGCTTTATCGTCCTTCAGCGCAAAATAGAGATGCCCGGAAGCCGGACGCTTGACGCCTGAAAGCTCAGCGCGCACGCGCACATAGCCGAACTGGTCCTCAACCGAACGCTTCAAGGCGCCCGAAAGTTCCGAGACGGTATATTCAAAGACGTTGCGTGCGCCTGATGGCGCGCCAGCTGGCGTGTCGTCATTCGACATTGCCGCGATGCTCCCTTACTTTTTTGCCGCACCTGATGGATTTGCCCCAGTTCAGGCTTGAGTGCTCAGGAACCTATGATACAAGGGGGCAGCCTTCAAGCAACCATCATATGACTGGATAAAAAATGAACATTCTCGTCATCGGCTCAGGTGGCCGCGAACATGCCCTTTGCTGGAAAATTGCCCAGAGCCCGTTGGTGGATACGCTCTATTGTGCGCCCGGTAACGGCGGCATTGCCGATGTAGCTGCCTGCGTACCGCTGGACGCCAAAGACTTTGACGCTGTGATCAGTTTCTGCCGCGAAATGGCGATTGATTTTGTCGTGGTCGGCCCCGAGGACCCACTGGTAGCGGGCCTTGTGGATGCACTGACGGAGGCCGACATCCTGGCATTCGGCCCCACCGCAGGTGCCGCGCAGCTTGAAGGCTCCAAAGGCTTCACCAAGGACGTGTGCGCCAAATATGACATCCCTACCGCCGCCTATGGCCGGTTCAAATCGGCTGCAGACGCGAAGGCCTATGTTGAAAAGCAAGGTGCTCCGATTGTCGTGAAGGCAGATGGCCTTGCGGCGGGTAAGGGCGTCATCCTGGCGCAAACAGTTGAAGAAGCCTTTGCTGCTATCGACAATATTTTCGGCGGCGCTTTTGGTGATGCCGGTGCCGAAGTGGTGGTAGAAGAATTCCTGACCGGCGAGGAAGCCAGCTTCTTCGTACTGTGCGACGGGCAAAACACGCTGGCGCTGGCAACCGCCCAGGATCACAAGGCCGTGGGCGAAGGCGATACAGGCCCCAACACCGGCGGCATGGGCGCCTACAGCCCGGCACCGGTTATGACCGACGACATTTGCGACCGTGTGATGAATGAGATCATCAACCCAACCGTCAAGGCCATGGCCGACATGGGCCATCCCTTCCGGGGTGTGTTTTTCGCAGGGCTCATGATCACAGCCGATGGCCCAAAACTGATCGAATATAACGTGCGCTTCGGCGACCCTGAGTGCCAGGTGCTGATGTCCCGGATGAAAAGTGATTTCGTTCCGCTGCTGCTGGCAAGCGCCAAGGGCGAATTGGACGACTGTACAGTAGAATGGCGTGATGATGTGGCGCTGACCGTGGTGATGGCCACCAGGGGCTATCCCGGCAGCTACCAAAAGGGCGATGAAATCAGCGGCATCAAGGCAGCCGAACGCAAAACCGGCGCTACTGTGTTCCATGCGGGCACCAAGCTTGAGGAAGGTATCCTGGTGGCAAACGGAGGCCGAGTGCTGAATGTGACAGCCCTAGGCGCAACCGTGACCGAAGCGCAGAAAACAGCCTATGCAGCTGTCGACACCGTGAACTGGCCAGGCGGCTTCTGTCGCCGCGACATCGGCTGGCGGGCGGTTGAGCGCGAAAAGGCCCAGTAGCCCCTATCCAAGACACATAAAAGCCGGCCCCAGGAGCCGGCTTTTTTATTACTGCATTGCCACGCCAAAGCGCCTTAATCGTCTTTGTCTTTGCCTTTCGAGCGCACCTTGAAGGGCGGGAAGACAATACTGACGCGCGTGCCGACGCCGGGCTGGCTGTCTATCGTCATGGTGGCGCTAAGCTTTTCTGCAAAAGCAGAGATCAGTGGCAGGCCAAGGCCCGACCCTTCGTGACGGCGGCTGAGGCTGCTGTCCACCTGACCGAACGGGCGTTTTGCGATCTTGATCTCCTCCCCCGTCATCCCGATGCCCGTATCTTCAACACTGAGGCACAGGCCACCGGGGGCCGTTTTCTCAAGCTTCATCACCACACTGCCGCCAGGTTCTGTGAATTTGATCGCATTCGACAGAAGATTGAGGGCGATCTGCTTGATCAGCCGATCATCAGCTTCCAGAAGAATGTCATCGTCAAATTCATAGTTCAGCTTCAGTTCCGCCTCACGGGCGCGCTGCTGCACCAGGTTGATGCACATCTCAAGATTTTCAAGCGGGTCAACCCAGGTCAGGTAGGCTTCAAGGCGCCCTGCTTCCACCTTAGACAGGTCAAGGATGTCGTTGATGATTGACAAAAGGTGCGTGCCGCTTTCGTGAATATCCTTGGCATATTCAGCGTATCGCGGTGTCCCCAAAGGGCCGATCATCTCTTCCTTGATGATCTCCGCAAACCCAAGGATCGCGTTCAGGGGCGTCCTCAGCTCATGGCTCATGTTCGCGAGAAACTCAGACTTGGCGCGGTTCGCGAGTTCGGCTGAATCCTTGCTGCGCTGAAGCTCCTGTGCCTGCGTCAGATCCTCAGTAACATCCCGACCGATCATCAACAGCATCGGCTCCTCGTCGCGCTCGATCTTTTGCGCAAACAGTCGGAAATGACGGATCAGGTTGCCGCGCGTTTTCACCGTGGTGGGCACGTCAGTCATCGAAGCATTCATCTTCAGTTCCTCGACAAAACGGCCAAGGAACGTAGTATCTGCCCAGATATCCAGCTCAGCTGATGTCTTGCCGATCACATCATCGCGCCGACGCCCGAAAACATTCAGAAATGCCGGGTTCACATCCAGTATCTTCCCGTCCACAAGGCTTGATATGATCATCACCTCGGGCGTCAGGTTGAAGATGTTGCGGAATTTGCGTTCAGATTGGGCGTAGGCCTGTTCGGTTTCACGCTTGTCGGTGATATCGGTCAGCGACGCTGTGACCGCCGGTTTCCCTTCCCATATGATCTGGGCGGCGCGAAAGGAACACCAGCGAATCTCACCATCGGCCCTCAGTATCCGGGCTTCATAGCTATCAGGCGCGTCACCGCCCCCAATGCGCTGGGCGTAATAGTCTTCGATCCGCTTATAGTCATCAGGATGAATCCAATGTTCCATCGGCTCTTTCAGCATGTCTTCTTTCGGGCCTTCGAAGCCCATTAGCTTTCGCAAGGCCTCGTTGACAAAAAGCACCTCTGCTTCGCGGCGTACGATCACACCTTCCGTCAGCAAATCCATCACTGCGGAGAGGTCGTCAGACGATGTTACGCCCTGGTCTTTGTCCAAGTGCGCCTCCTTCGGCTGGCCCTTTTTGTTCTGAAAACTGGTCGTCACCCTGAATCCTCACAACTGGTTCACCAGAAATCATAGATTCAGGGCAGAAAATTGCAATGACAATGGTTACTTAAGTTCATTTGCCTGGCAGGCTTTATTATTGAACAGAATGCCCAGTAACCATCTGTTATTGAACATGAATAGTTACCGACATGCCGTCTTCGAGGACATCCGCAGGATGCAGGACCACGGTTTCGCCGTCAGTCAGTCCACCCATTATTTCAGCCTCGCGGTCGTTCATGCGGCCAACTCCCACCTCGGTCAGCACTGCCATATCGTTGATGATACGGAAAACCGCCCAGCTTTCGCCCTTGCGAAACAGGGCGCTTGTGGGCACCTGGAGGACATTCTCCCCCTCCCACAAAATGATACGTGGCTCAACACGGAACCCATGCCCGAGCTGGCCCAGTTGTTCCAGTGACGCATCGTCAAAATCGATGATGATGTTCACCCGTTGCTCTTCAATGCCGAGCGCCGAAAACTTAGTGAATCCTTTGGGCTCCACCAGGCGCACATGGCCCGACAGTGGCTCACCACCCCAGCCTTCCACCATCACGTGCGCACCGGGTTTAACTTGTACTGCCTGATGCGACAGAAAGTCTGCCACGATTTCAATATCTTGCGGGTCGCCAATTTCCAAAAGCGGGGTTCCCATCGTCACGACGCCTTCGCTTTCATGGCTTAGCGCCAGAACGGCACCACTGATCGGCGCCTTGATCTGCACCACACCGCCACCCGCGCCATCTGCCTGGTCTGGGCCAATAAGCGCGGCTTCCGCCACCGCAACATCGGCCCGGCGCATACGGACGCCGGATTTGGCGGTATCAAGCTGGGCTGCCGCGGTTCGGAACGCGAGCTGCGCGCGGTCAAGAGCCGCCGGGCTAGCCGTATTGCTGGCCACCAGTGATTCTGTACGCTTTATTTCCGCCTTGGCATAGTCCACTTCCGCTTCGGCCTTATTGACGCTGGCCTGCGCAAGTTCAAGCGCCGCGCGCGCGGCTTCCACTGCGGCTTCCGCCTCTTTCTGGCGGCGTTCGTCAAGGAAGGCAGGGCCTGAGGGCAGCATAGTCGCCAGAAGCGTTTCACCGGCAACGACACGGTCGCCTACTTCCGGCTCAAGCCGCAGCACCCGCCCGGCAATCGGTGCCGACACCACATAAAGTTCCTTCACCCGCGTGCGACCGTCATCCGTGATTGAAATCTGCATTGGCCCACGTGACGCGGCTCCCGCTTCCACATGCAAGGGTTCAGGCCGGAAAGCGAATATCAGAAACGCCAGGACAAGTGCCCCCATGGCGGTAAACATGATTGTGCGCGCACGCGGTGCAGCCATTTTATTTTCCTCTCCGTTCACGCTTTATCATTATTCGCGCGTTTTCAGGGCCATAACCAAATTCAGCTTGGCCACTTGTCTTGCGATCACGGCGGCGGATACGACCGCTGCCAGAATAATCACGGTCGTCGCATATGCAAACGACCAGTTGGAAACTGTTGTCGGGACACGGAACAGCTCGCTGCTCATGCTCGAATGGATAAAGAGCGCAAGCTGATACCCCAGGAAGGCACCGATCGGCAGCGCCAGGAATGTCAGCACCGCCAACTCACCCAACAGCACAGCATTCACTTCGCCAACCGTGAATCCAAGGACGCGCAAGCTCGCAATCTCTCGCTGGCGCTCATAAAAGGATATGCGCGCACCCGAAAAAACGACACCGATGGCAATCAGGCTGGCAAAGAGCGAGTTGAAGAAGGTCATGGTGCCCATGGTTTCGTCCATTGTGTCAGCCATGGACTTCCGCGACGACTGGTTCGTCGACACCGCCGCGACTGTGGGCATATCCTTCAACAGGCTATAGATTCTGTTCTGCTCGCGCGCATCCACCATCAGGTAAGCACCTGACACGCGGTCGCCTTCCCGCAACAGCGCCGACAGGTCATTGATATCCATATAGGCAGGTGTGCCCAGATAGGTGGGCACCACCTTCATCACCGGCAGACGTTCTGATTTCCTCAGCCCATCCTTGAAATCAATCGTCACCATATCACCTGGTTTTGCAGCAAGCGCTGTTGCCAGGCTGTCGGATAAGGTCACCCCACGGGGGGCGGGATTGACAGCCTGGTCATTCTCATTGATCAACACATTCAGATCGGCGTTCTGCACCACCCCCATCACCCCCTGGTGGCGATAACGGTGTCCATATTTAATGGTTGAAGGCGCGGACAGGAAAGGTTCCGCTGCGATCACGCCATCTAGCGCCATCAGGTCATTGATAACCACCGGGTCCTGTTTTTCGGTGAAAGCAACGGTCAGATCCTGCCGGCTGACAAGTTCGAACTGGGTCGCGATCATGAGGTTAACCGCATCCTGGCCACTTTGCGCACCGATCATGATAGCCATGCCCATGGCCACCCCAAGGCAGGTCAGGGACGAACGGCCGGGCCAGCGCGCGATGTGACGCACAATCATGCGCATCCCCTGGTCCATCCAGCGCGCCCTTGAGGCGAACGAGCCAAGCTTGCTGTAGTCTGTCGGGGGCGGCGGCGCCATGGCAACCGCAGGCCTGAGCGAAATGGTCTTCCTGACAGCCAACAGCACACCAAGCACGCCAGCAACGACAGCGAACACAGCCGCCCGCAGATAAATCCCCACACCGGGATCAAAGATCAAAATCGGGAACTTGTAAAAGTCCTGATAGATGCTGGCCATGCCGCCACCCATTCGGTATCCGGCAAACCAGCCACCGAGCACACCAAGAAGCACGATGATTCCAGCAAACCGCAGATAGTGCCAGACAATCGCCGCCGGGCGGTAACCGAAAGCCTTCATCAGGCCGATCTGTTCGCGCTCCTGCTCCACAATCCGGGTCACCACCATATTCAGCAGAAAAGCCGCCACCCCCAGGAAGATCGGCGGCAACAAGCCGCCAAGCGTATCCAGCTGGGTAAACTCGCTTTGCAGGAACTCATCCGACAGCTGATCTTCCCGGTGGTAGGCGCCGATACCGCCATAGCGGTCCAAAACAACGTCGATTTTTGCCAGCACTTCAGGCACGCTGGCGCTGCGGTCCAACAGGAAGACAGCTTCATTGAAGGCGCCATCCATATTATAGGCATGCCCCAGTGCCTCATACCCCATCCACATGATGGCATAGCGCCGGGCATTGGGGATCATTTCGCCAGGCGCGATCGAGTAGATAAACTCAGGCGCCAGCGCAATGCCGGAAATCTTGAGCGTTCGCCTGACACCATAGAGCGTCGCCGCGATCTGATCACCCACACGCAGATTGTGGGCTTCGGCGAAGTCGTCCGCTATCACCACCTGTTCGGAACTATGCTCGGGCAGGCTTCCAGCCTTGAGGTAAAGCGAGTTGATACGCGGCATCCGGCCATCCGGCAGGGACACGATTTTTGCACGCACAGGCTCCGCCTCAAGCGGCATATCCAATATCCCGGCCACAGCGATGCGGCCTTCGGCAAGCCGCACGCCAGGGATGTTCTTCAGATGCTCCATTTCCTGCAGGGGCGCGCGACGCGCGGGCGCCCAAACGTCAGCCATGGCGTAGCGGCTATAGTATGCTGTCAGCGTATCCTTCAGGGATGCTAGCGTGCCATTCATCATCACATAGATTGCCACACCGCACCCCAGCACAAGGCTGACGGCCAGCACCTGCCCCCACATCAGATTGATGTCGCGCAGGAGCTTGCGGTTCAGTGGCTTGAAAAGCGTGATGAGACGGCTGCGGATCATAGATGGATATCCTCGGGCTTGGCGCGCGTCTCGTTAACCACTTCGCGGTCGATGCTGCCATCCTTGAAATGCAGCACCCTGTGCGCCAGCGGCGCAATGCCCTGGTGGTGGGTCACCATCAGCATGGTGGTGCCAAGTTCCTCCACGACACGGTTCAGCGCATTCAGCACTTTCAAGCTTGTTGTCGAATCAAGTGCCCCGGTTGGTTCATCGCAGAACAGTACACTTGGGCGCTTTGCGATGGCGCGCGCGATGGCCACACGCTGCTGCTCGCCGCCCGAAAGTTCGCTGGGGAAATGCTTGAGTCGCTCGCCAAGGCCAACCAGATGAAGTGCGTCTGCTGCCTTCAGTGGATGAGCCGCAATTTCGGTCACCAGTTCCACATTTTCCTCGGCCGTTAGCCCGGGCATCAGATTGTAGTTCTGGAAAACGAACCCGATATTGTCACGCCGATAACTGGTAAGCTCTCGGTCGGTCATGGTGGTCAAATCATTGCCTTTATAGAGAACGTGTCCGTCCGTTGGCGTGTCAAGCCCGCCAAGGATATTCAAAAGGGTGGATTTGCCGCTGCCGGATGGCCCAAGAAGAACGATCACTTCGCCCATCTCGATTGTCAGGTCCACACCCCTGAGCGCACGCACCTGGGCCGAGCCTTCCCCATAAATCTTGGTCAAGCCGGTAACTTCAAAGCATGTCCCGGAATTCAGCATCTGGCCCCCATTCTGAATCTTCCATACCATAGCAGACCTAAAGCATGGCATTCACCTGCTAAAGACGACAAAAAGCCGCACAAAGTTCGCCCCTTTTTCCGCTTTCCCCTTAAAATTAATGCCGTGACAAACTATATCGTATTAGTATATATGGGGAACCATAGAACAAGTGGCATAAGCCACGATATATAAGTGGCATAAGCCACACAATAACGACAAGTGACGCAAGTCACACAGAAAAAACGCGAGGATGACGTGAGGAAGATTTTAAAGTTTGCCGCACCACCAATGGTGCTGGTGGCTGCTGCCGTAGCAGTTTATGGCCTGGCCGCAGCTAAAGAAGCCCCCGAAAAAAAAGACGAAGCACCGCGACCCGTTTCGCTGCATGTTGACGAAGTACGCGCAGAGCGCGTTGCCTTGTCTGTGCGCACACAGGGCGAGGTTCGCCCGAAAACAGAGGTCGACCTGACACCACAAGTGTCGGGGCGCATCATTTCGATTTCAGAGTCGTTTGCTGAAGGAGCCGGGTTTAATGCAAGCGACACACTGATCCAGATTGATGACTCGGATTACCGCCTGGCAGTAACCAGCGCCGAAGCCCGGGTTGCTGAAGCCCGTGTAAGGCTTGAGCAAGAGCTCGCAGATGCGCGCATCAAGAAAAAGCAGTGGCAGGATTGGGTTAAGGATGGCGAGCCAACGCCCCTCGCCCTGAACCAGCCACAGGTTGCTGAAGCCCAGGCGAAACTGCGCGCAGCTGAAGCTGACCTTGAAAAAGCCAAACTGAATTTGGACCGCACCCAGATCAAGGTGCCTTTTGCGGGCCGCGTTCTGGAACGCAAGGTCGGTGTTGGCCAATTCGTGAATGTCGGCACTGAACTGGGCCGCGTGTTCGCAACCGACAAAGTTGAAGTTCGCCTGCCGCTGACCGATAGCCAACTGACTGAGCTTGACCTGCCACTTGGCTTCGTCGCAACCGCTGACAACGCGCCTGCTGTGACTTTCAGCGCGACAATGGGCGGTGAAGCTCACACTTGGACGGGCCGCATTGTGCGCACCCATGCCTCGGTGGATCAACAGACCCGACTGATGTATGCGGTCGCCGAAGTTTTGGACCCTTACGGCCTTTCAGTAGACGAAAAAGGCATGCCAATGGCTGTTGGCCTGTTCGTCAATGCCGAGATCAAAGGGGTTGTGCCACAGAATGCCCTGGTGATGCCTCGCGACGCACTCAGGAGCGAAGACAAGGTCTATGTGATCAAAGACAACAAGCTTGAAATCAAGACTGTCGAAGTCCTGTCGACGTCTGTGGATCGTGTCTTTGTATCGGCGGGCGTGGCGCCTGGCGATAAAGTTGTCACGTCGCCTGTTCGCGCCGCGTATGAAGGCATGGCTGTACAGGCCATCGAGCGTAGCGCACAGAACCTAGATAACGCTTCGCGTTAAGAGGGGGCCAGCATGAATAAGCTTATTGAATGGTGGGCACGCAATTCCGTTGCGGCCAACCTGCTGATGATCGGTATCTTCTTGGCCGGTATCGTTGGCTACTTCTCCATGGAACGGGAAATGTTCCCGACCGTCCGTTTTCCTGGTCTGCAGATCGAAGTGGCCTGGCCTGGCGCCAGCCCCGTTGAGATTGAAGAACAGATTGTCGCACGGGTCGAGGAATCGGTTCGCGACCTGGATAACATCCAGTGGGTACGGTCAACATCCCAGGAAGGTTTCGGCGGCATCTACATCCTTGCGGAAGAGAATGTAGACTTCACCCAGTTCATGAACGATGTGAAGATCAGGGTCGATTCCATTTCCAGTTTCCCACGTGACATTGAACCTCCTCGGGTTCAGCAGTGGGTAAACAGGGACGAATATATCCGCATCGCAGTACACGGTGACCTAGGCGAGCGCGAACTGAAACGGCTGGCTGAAAAGCTGCGCCGTGAAGCGGCCCAACTGCCGGCTGTGAACCTTGTTGAACTGTTTGGCGTTCGCAACGAAGAAGTCTCAATCGAGGTGAGCGAAGAGCAACTTCGCCGCTACAACCTGAGCTTTGCCCAAGTTGCCAACGCAATCCGCAATAACTCGTTGAACTCTTCAAGTGGCACGGTTCGCACCAGTGCTGGTGAGTTCAATATTACGACGCGGAACATGGCTGACAACAAGCATGACTTCGCTTCCATCATTGTTCGTCAAACCAATGACGGCGGCACCATTCGCGTTGGCGACGTGGCAACCGTTATCGACGGGTTCGAGGATAATGAAATCCTGGCAACCCTGAATGGCGAGCCTGCTGTACTTCTGCAGGTAATGACCACTGAGACCATGGACATCGTGACGGCGTCACAATCCGTGAATAAATGGATAAAGGAGCGTACAGAAAGCCTGCCCACGGGTGCGAAACTGACACTCTGGACCGACAATAATGAAGCCTTCCAGGGGCGGATGGAAACCATCGGCGGCTCTGCCTTTTATGGGCTGATCCTCGTTCTGATCGTGTTGATGCTCACTCTGCGGCCAATTGTGGCCTTCTGGGTATCCATCGGTATCGCCACGGCTTATGCGGGTGCATTCGTGTTCCTGCCAGCGCTGGGTGTTTCCATCAACATGCTGTCCACCTTTGCCTTCCTTCTGGTGCTGGGGATTGTGGTTGATGATGCGATCGTCGTAGGTGAAAGCATTCACTCTGAAAGCCAGAAAACCGGAGGCGGGATCACCGCTTCTGTATTCGGCACACAGCTTGTGGCCAAACCGGTAATCTTCGCCGTTTTGACCACCATCATCGCGTTCCTGCCCTGGGTTGCCGTCGGTGGCAACACCGCTGAATTCACGCGGCACATTACCTGGGTTGTGGTAACGGCGCTGACCTTCTCGCTGGTTGAATCGCTCTTGATCCTGCCGGCTCACCTGTCGCACCTGAAACCCCGCACCAATCTGGGTCGTTTCAGCCGCTTCCAGAAGAAGATTTCCGGTGGTATCACCAACTTCGCCCAACGCCATTATCGCCGCATTGGCGAATGGGCTGTAAACCGCCGTTATCTGACTTTCTCGGTCTTCATCTTTGTCCTGATCGTCGGCTTTGCGCTCAACCTCCTTGGCTACGTCAAGCAAGGCTGGGATCCGGAATTCGATAGCGACGAGATCAGGGTCAATGTGACCATGCCGGAAGGTGCGTCCTATAATCGGGCACTGGAAATCCTCGAACAACTTCAGAACGCCGAAAAGGCTCTGGTGGAAGAAGTTGAACAGCTGAGCGATGGGGAAGGCCACCTTATTGAAAACTGGTACACCCGGTCACGCCGTGACAGCGTTCTGGCGATTGTGAAACTGGCTCCACCAGAAAAACGGGAGATGACGACAAAAGAGGCTGCTATCCGCCTTCGCGAACTGATGGGCGATGTACCGGATGCCAAGTCTGTTTCCGTGGAATACCAGGATGGCAACAACAGTCCGGGCTTTGAGCTGTCGGTTCGTCACCCTGACCTCGACATCCTGCGCGACGCGGTTGACGATCTTGAAGCACAGCTGCGCACTTATGATGCCCTCTATGATGTCCGGAACAACCTCTCCGGTGCGTCTGAGGAAATCCGTCTCGAACTCAAGCCTGGCGCCGAAAAGCTTGGCCTGACACTTGCGGATGTATCGACACAGGTTCGCCAGGCATACTATGGCGTTGAAGCACAACGCATCCCACGTGAGGGCCAGGACGTGAAAGTCATGGTTCGCTATCCACGGGAAAGCCGTCGCACCATTGAAAGCCTGAAAGATTTCCGTGTTCGCACGTCTGACGGGAAAGAGGTGCCGCTGCTGGCAATTGCTGATCTCGAATATGCCCCAGGCATTACCGCGATCAACCGCTGGAACATGAGCCGCGCGGCCCGTGTCAGTGCCGATCTCAAGACAAGCGTTCGTGACGACATCATGAAGGACCTTGAGAAAAACTTCTTCCCGTCTTGGGAGAAGAAGTATCCCGGTGTGAACCGTGAGCCAATTGGCCAGGCGCAAGGGCAGCAAAAATTCCTGATCGAGATTGCCAAACTGTACGGCATGGCTTTCTTCATCATGTATATGATGCTGGCTGTAGCCTTCAAAAGCTACTGGCAACCCTTTGCGATCATGATCGCGATCCCATATGCGATTGTGGGCGCATTCCTGGGCCACCTGGCAACGGACATGACCTTGGGCATCTTCAGCTACTTCGGTATCGCGGCCGCTGCGGGGGTTGTAATCAACGACAACCTTGTCTTGATGGATTACTGCAACAAGCTGCGTGAACGAGGTATGAAGCCGATTGAGGCGATTGTGGAAGCAGGTGTTGCTCGCTTCCGCCCAATCCTGCTGACGTCTGTCACTACTTTCGTTGGTCTGGTACCAATGATGCTGGAGCAGTCGATCCAGGCTGCCTTCCTGAAGCCGGTGGTTGTTGCCCTGGCAGGCGGCGTCCTGATTGCCTTCTTCGTGACGCTTCTGATGGTACCGGCCCTGTTCGGTATCGGGCTGGATATTGGTGGCTTCTTCAGCCGCGTATGGGCAGGCATCAAGCGCCGCGTAAAAGGCGGTACTAAAGACACTGCACCTCAGCAAGCCGAATAGCCGCTAAAGCGCTGAAAAAGAAAAACAAAAGGCCACCGGAATTCCGGTGGCCTTTCTCTTTGAGGGTTTTCAACCCGTGATCCCGTGACTAATACCCAGCGGCAAAAGAGCCCGGTCTGCGCGGATCAGCAGCCCCTAAAATCAGGCCATCCACCGAACGGGCGAGGGACTGGGCAGAGCCAAGAACGGTATCCCAAGCTTCATTGGCTCCGGTCTTCACCTGATGCCCCATCTGCCCCAGCATACGGCGGGTATCAACCGAATGACCCGGTTCCAGGAACAAGCGGTCAGGATACCACTGGTGGTGAATGCGCGGCATGTTGACTGCGGCCTGCACATTCATGTCAAATTCCATCACGTTCAGGATTGTCTGCAAAACAACTGTGATAATAGTAGACCCGCCTGGGCTGCCGGTCGCCATAACGGGCTCTCCATCCTTGAAAAGGAAAGTCGGTGTCATGGAGCTCAAGGGACGCTTACCCGGCTCGATGGAATTGGCTTCCCCACCCAGCAAGCCATAGCCGTTCGGCATACCCGGCTTGGCAGAAAAATCATCCATCTCGTTGTTCAGCAGGAACCCCGCACCTGGCACCGAATGGCCGTTGCCGTAGGTGTAGTTCAGCGTGTAGGTGTTCGCAACCATGTTGCCTGCCTTGTCCATCACCGAAAAATGCGTGGTATCGTTGCTTTCTTCCGGAAGGTTTTGCGCAGGAGCGATTTCTGTCGACGGCGTTGCGCGATCAAGGTTGATCTTGCCCCTGATATCAGCTGCATATTCCTTGCTGGTTAGCGTCTTGACCGGCACATCGAAATAGTCCGGGTCTCCCAGATATTTCGAACGATCCGCATAGGCATATTTCATGCTTTCCGTCAGCCGGTGAATATAGGCCGCACTGTTATGGCCAAGCGATTTCATGTCCCAGCCTTCCAGAACATTCAGCATTTGTATCACATGCACCCCGCCAGACGATGGCGGCGGCATGGAAACAATCTGATACCCGCGGTAGCTACTCGTGAGCGGCGCACGCTCGACCACGCGATATTTCTTCAGGTCTTCATGGGTCATGATGCCGCCCTGCTCTTCCATCGCCGCGATGAGCTTGTCGGCAACCGGACCTTCATAAAAACCGGCGGCACCCTTGGCTGCGATAATTTTCAGCGTTTCAGCCAGATCAGGCTGGCGGAAAATCTCCCCAGCTTCATAAAGGGAGCCATCCGGCTTGAAGTAGTTTTTGGCGCTTTCCGGGTCTGCCTTCAGGCGCTTTGCATAGCGCCCGAGCGACTCGTTTAAGGCCCATGTCATCGGGAAGCCCTCTTCCGCCAGCCGGATAGCTGGGGCCATCACCTCCGCGAGGGACATGGTGCCGTATTTCTCAAGGGCTGTCGTCAGGCCCATCACTGTCCCTGGGACACCACTGGCCTTCATCGTGAATTGTACAAGGTTGTCGTCTACATCGCCGTTTTCATCCAGGAACATGTCCCGGTGGGCAGCCGCTGGTGCCATCTCGCGGTAATCCAGCGCTATCACCCGGTCTTCCGCCCGTAGATAGATCATCATGAAGCCGCCGCCACCCAGGTTACCGGCCTGCGGGTGGGTAACGGCCAAGGCAAACCCTGTCGCCACCGCCGCATCCACCACGTTACCGCCCTTCTCAAGGATTTCTCTGCCTGCTTCGGAGGCAAAAGTCTCCTGGCTCACGACCATCCCGTTCCGGGCTATGGTTGGATGAAACTGTGTGTCATAAACAATGATAGGATTTTTTGTGTCGGCCCTCGTGGCACTGGTCATCACACCAAATGCGGTCACCAGAGCCACGAAAATACGCAGCATACGCATGAAAAACTCCCTCTGATACGGAATACCCGTATGTTAGACGATCTTCCCTGAAGTCTTGGGAGTGTATCTTTCATTCCATCAAGACGTCAATCACACCCTGCTTTGGCGCGTAAGGCCTTGCAGCGCGGGCGGCAATCGGGCAGTTTTCATCAAAGGGAATGCGGCTGGAAGCAGCATCACAAATCGGGGAGAAACAGGGTGAAAGAAAAGCTCAGCAAGCTATATTTCGGGGCGGACCAGAAGGCCCACAGGTTTCGCCTTGCCCTGCTGACGCTAGACCTGCTGACAATCGCCTTTTTCATCCTGTCATCGCTGCTGGAGCGTGGCCTCGCGACTTATATCATCGACTACAGTATCGCCCTGTTCCTGCTTGTGGAGTTCTCCGCCCGGCTTTACATCGCGCGCCGCAAGCTGCGCTTCCTTGTCAACTTCAGCTCGCTCGCAGACCTGATCGTGATCTTTTCGCTGATTGCGCCGCTCTTCATCGACAACCTTGGCTTCCTGCGCGTGGTGCGCATGCTCCGCCTGATGCGCAGCTACCATATGCTGAAGACCATACGGCAGGAATCTTCCTGGTTCCGGCAGAATGAGCAGGTCATCCTTTCAAGCGTCAACCTTGCCATTTTCGTGTTTGTGATTACGGCCGTTGTGTATGTGCTGGAAGCGGGGCGGAACGCGTCCATCAACAACTATCTGGACGCGCTTTACTATACAGTTGCGACCCTGACGACTACAGGCTTTGGCGACATCACCATGGACGACACGCTGGGCCGCATGGTGTCTGTGGTCATCATGGTGTTTGGCGTGGCTTTGTTCCTGCGCCTGGTACAAACAATCTTCAGGCCTACAAAGGTGCAATATGCCTGCGAAACCTGC
>Ga0209273_10000316_pt1 | contig 70187 bp, 69 predicted proteins | sample tdAd471_FD_187126 | JGI IMG/M metagenome (GOLD analysis project Ga0209273, IMG submission 187126) | Marine sediment microbial communities from the Atlantic coast under amendment with organic carbon and nitrate - tdAd47.1 (SPAdes)... | ecosystem: Environmental > Aquatic > Marine > Coastal >...
CTACCGCCACAGCTATCATAACTGGTGGTTCGGCGTGCCCAGCTACACCAGCTATTATTATTTTGGCCACTGGCCCTATTATTCCGGTTACTGGCATACCCACGCCACCTGGCTGTGGCATGACCACCACCATCACTATCACTATGGTGGATACTGCCCAGGCTTCGACTATCATTATGATACGCGCTATTCCGTGGGCTATTATGGTGGCGGATCAGACAATGTCGCCGGCACCATCCTTGGCGGCGTGATTGGCGGTATCCTGGGGTCCGAGATCGATGGCGGGCACAACCGTTCTGCCGGGATCATCATCGGGTCTCTTGTCGGGATGGCCATTGGCAACGCGGCGACAAGCGACAGTGGTACGTCCAACCGGTCCTATGATTCATATGACTATGACCCAGGGTATCAGGGCCGAGACCCGAACCGTTACTCGCTTGAGGACGACGTTTACAGTCCGCCGCGCGAAGTGCGGAAGTGCATTGAATATGCCTACCGGCACGGTGAATATGTCTGCCGCAAGTGGGAAGTCGAATATGAGTATGACGACTAAAGCCTGATCCTGGAAGGAATTCAGGGAAACAATCAGGGCTGCTGGTCTTTGGATCAGCGGCCTTTATCTTTTTGCTTGGCGCGCCAGCAATGTCAGAAGGGGCAAATAAAAAAGGCGGCATCAGCCGCCTTTGTTCTTCTGTCTTCTGTTTTCAAATGCTGATCAGAGCACTCGCCCGGCTGGATCAGTTTCCTCTTCCTCTTCGGGTTCGTCTTCTGCAGGTTCAAAGTCCTCCAGGCCGTCGCTTTCGTAGATGCGCGGGACATATTCTTCTTGCTGCGGCTCATAATTGCCGTACCGCTCACGCTCTTCATAGGCTGCATGGTCAAGCCGGATACGGGTGCGGTCTGCGCCAAATACGATAATGACAGGAGTGCCTTCGGCGAAGGGCTGCCGGTCGGCTTGTACGATGGTGATCAGGTTCCCGCTTTCGGTGCGGATGATATATTCAAACCCGGACGTCTTGCTGGATGATTTGTCGATGCTGCTGCCGATCAGGCCGCCGAGTAAGGCACCACCGATGGCACCGATGACATTTTCTGCGCCGCTGTCGCCCACGGTGGACCCGGCGGCCGCGCCGATGCCGACACCAGCTGCAGTGCCCACACCGCTGTTTGATTTCCTGATTTCCACCCAGCGGTAGCTGTCAATGACGCCGCGCTCCACACGCCGGGCTTCGCCCACGGCATAGGAATCATAAGCATGGGGTGAAACGCTCTGGGTGCAGGCTGTTGCCGTCAGTGCGAGTGGCAGCAAAAGCGCCAGTTTTTTGTTCTTGATCGTCATGGTGGCTGAACTCCTGGATTTCCACACCACTGTAATGTTTGCCATAAACACGGCCTTTTCATGGCAGTGATAGCATTCCTTCGACCATAGACTTCATGGCCTGAATGGCTGATGAACGGGGCTTGTCGCCATGTCTTCAAGTCGCAATGAAACTGTCATTACATCGTCATGCCGTTTGCTGATAAGGGCAGGAAATAGCGAGAAAGAAAATAGCTTTATGCAAGACATCACCCTCATTTCGGCACCTGTTTATCCAGAGACGCCGGACGCTCATTGCGGGACGGTGTTTGAACGCTTTCAGGCGGATGCAAATCTCGTTGCCATTCCTGTGCTGAGCCGCGGTGTGCCGATCGGGCTTTTGAAACGGACGGAGTTTCTGGTGCGCCTGGCGGACCGCTTTGGACGCCCCCTATATGAAAAGCGACCGGTATCGGAACTGATGGACCGTAACCCATTGGTGGTTGACCATGAAGTCTCGATCGACAGCCTCTATGCTATGCTGATCGACGATCAGCGCCACGCCCTTCAGGACGGCTTTATTGTGACAGCCGGGGGACTCTATAAGGGGGTCTGTACCTCCCATACGCTGCTGCAACTTCACATGAAGCGGGCGGAGCAGCGCATGAAGGCCCTGGATGAAGCCAGGATTGAAGCCGAGGCGGCGACACGCTCCAGAAGCCAGTTTCTTGCGAACATGAGCCATGAACTCAGGACCCCTTTGAACGCTGTGATCGGGTTTGCCGATTTCATCCTGGCAGAGCAGGCCAGGGGGCGCTCGCTTGAAAATGTCTGGAGCTATATCTCCGATATTCGCGAAAGCGGCGCACATCTTCTGGGCGTCATTAATTCGATCCTGGACTTTACCAAGGTTGAGGCCAACGCTTTCAGCCTGCGCGAAGATTATGAGGCCCCGCAGGAGATTATCCACCGGGTGGTGCGCATGATGACAGCAGCTGCGCGAAATAAGAAGATCACCCTCCGGGCTGATGCTGAGGATTTGGGCGTCGAACTGTTTGCTGATTTGCAGGTAACAAAACAGATGCTGATCAATCTGGTGTCGAACGCGATCAAATTTTCGCCTGACGGCGCGGAAGTGACAATTTCTCAGCGTCTCATGGACGATGGCGGTATAGAGATCGTTGTCCTGGACAACGGGCCCGGTATGAACGAGGAGCAGCTTGAACTGGTGCTGCAACCCTTCGTTCAGGGGGATGCCGGTCTTTCGCGGCGGCACGAGGGCACAGGGCTTGGGCTGCCCCTTGTCAAAGCCTTTGCGGAAGCTCATGACGGCAGGTTGGTGCTGGAAAGCCAGCCGGGTGTTGGCACACGGGCTGTTATCCGTTTTCCTGCCGGCCGTTCCGTATCGCGCGAAGGGCGCGATTACGCCTATATCTAGCCGCCTTGATGTGGCAGCAATTTGCTTCTGGTTTTCCGGAATTTTTGCTATGCTCCCAACTGAGCACTGCCAAAAAGAAGCAGCTGCCGGTCCGTTCATTCATTCGTGTGTGTCTCCCGCTGTGATGTTTTCACAGGCGGCGGTGCGCGCCATTTTTGCGCTCCGCCTAAGGGATGGAGGAATGGAATGGGACGAAAAGACACGGAATTATTCGACTATGTAGCGGAACGTATCGCGAAGGCGGAAGAAGGCGCTTCCGATGCGCTCTATGACCTTGGCCTGCTGTATTCAACCGGGCAGGGGGTGGAGCGCGACTATATCCAGGCCCATAAATGGTTCAATCTAGCGGCCATTCGCGGTGTGCACCGCGCACAGGTGGACCGGTGCGAGCTTGCGAAAGACATGAGCCGCCAGCAGATCGCAGAGGCCCAGCGCCAGGCTCGGGAATGGTTGCAGGTGCATTGATGAAAGTTTCATCAAACAGCCGTGGCCAAATGAAGTAAAAAAACTATACTGCCCCCAAACTGAAGGAGCGGGGCAGTATGATCCAATTTTCCGAAAACCAGACTTTTCTTGTAACCGGCGCATCCCGTGGGATTGGCGCTGCGACGGCGCGCATCCTGCTTGAGGCGGGAGCGTCCGTCGTTGGCAGCTATAATTCCAGCGAAGGCGCCCTGGCAGCCCTGAAGGCCGAATTCGGCTCCGACCGATTGCTGGCAGTGAAGACCAATCTTGGCGAAGTAGGGGCCGGCAAGGCCTTGTGGGTGCAGGCTATGGCCTTCAATGGCGGCCTGAGCGGGCTTGTGAATAACGCGGGCATCATGCCTGAAACGCCGCTGGATATGGATGACGACAGCTGGCATCAGGCTTGGGCCGATGTCATGGCGGTAAATGTGCAGGCGGTTGCGGACCTGTGCCGCGAAGCCATACGGGATTTTGGCGCTGCGGGCGGTGGCAGGATTGTCACCATTGCCAGCCGTGCCTCCTTCCGGGGTGACGGGCCGGAGTATCTGAACTATGCCGCCAGTAAGGGGGCTGTTGTGTCGCTGATGCGCTCAATCGCCCGCGGTTTCGCGGACAAGGGCATTTATGCCTTCACCATCGCGCCTGGTTGGGTGAAGACCGATATGGCGGCTGTGGCCTTTGAGCCCGGCAATGAATGGATGCTGAAAGAAGTCCCGATGGGTGCCGCAGCGCCGCCTGAAAATATCGGCAGCATGGTTGCCTTTTTCCTCAGTGGCCTGATTGACCATTCGACCGGCTGCACCATTGATATCAACGGGGCAAGCTACGTGCGTTAAGGCCACATGGCCAACCTTCCGGATAAATAAAAACGGCGCCACGTTTTCTTTTTCGTGGCGCCGCTTTCTTTTCTGTATCTAGCTATCAGCCTTTGTGTACTTCCAGGGCTTTCTCGATCAGGAAGCCCAGGTGGTCGCGGTGCGCGCGGGTTGCCGCGTCACCCCGCCAGCGGGTCATGTCCTTACCAAGCGACTTGAGCGTCGAGAAGGCGTTCGAGCGGGCGACATAATCGTACTCGTCACCTGATAGGATACCAATCAGGCGCTTGACATAGTGCACCTGCAGCTCCTGGCGGAAGGTGTTTACGGCATCGCGGCTGTCATCTTCGAAGATGGCGTCCGTCAGGTCGGTCATCATCTCGGTAACGCTGTAGCTGTTGCCGTAAAGCCCGCTGTCGGTAATCCGCATCAGTGTATTCGGGTGCAGCAGGTGCGCCAGAATATCGGCCTGAATGCTCAGCGCGCGGCCGTGCAGGGCAGGGTCTTCGTTGCCGCTGAAGTGGAAGAAGCCACGGCGCTGTATCGCCAGGTGCTGGAACAGGGATGGATCAGCCTGGAAGGCATCTGGCGCGAAGATATAGTCACGCAGCAGCTGCATGGCTTGTTCCTGCTTTTCTTTTTCCACTGGGCGGTAAGGCGCTGTCGCACCTTCCTGTCCTGCCACGGCACGGTCCACATACACGCCGCCCACATAGCGGGAAGCTACGCGTCCCTGCCATGCCATGTCAGCTGTCAGGATCAGGTAGGCGTTCCTGAGTTCCTGATAGCTCTGGCCATCTGTCGTGAATTTCTGGCGGAGCTTGCCCATGGCATCGCGGTCCAGCCTCAGTCGGTCGTTAGCGAATTGAACGGCGTCATCAGTCATGTCATAGATGTTGACGCGCGGATCGATTGCCTTGCCCGGTGCCCGCATGTCGTCTGCGTCGTTACCAAACACAAGGCCCTTTTCAGTTGACCGTGCAAGGTGGGCTTCCATCTTGGCTGGGTCGTCCAGGTCAGGATCGTAGCCGAACTGAATGGCCCAAATGTCATAGGTGCCAGGGCGAACCGTATAGTAATGCGCCTGCTTTTCACCCGGAGGGGCGAAGTTGATGCTTGGATAATCCATCACCGACCCGGCAAGGCCTTCTTCCTGCGCCTCGATGTCATAGGTTTCTTCGTAAGCGCGGGCCTGTGTTGCCTTCATATTGTGGTTCAGGCCCAGTGTGTGCCCAACCTCATGAAGCATCAGGTAATAGATAGCTTCTTCCACCAGCTTTTCGCTGGCTTGTGGGCCAGCATCGGTGATGGCAGCCAGGGTCTTACCCAGCATGTTGTTGATCTGCAGGTGGCCCGCCAGGTTGCAGTTGCGACCGTGCGCCTTGACCGACTGCATGAAGTCTTCCATCTGGCTGTCTTCAGTCTGAAGGCCCAGCGCGGCATTTTCAAAGACTTTGCTGGCGTTCATGCGGTTTGTCAGGAATGAATATTCCAGCATGATGTCTGCTGCAAGAATCTGGCCTGTGCGCGGGTTGGAGAAGCTCGGGCCATAGCCGCCAAACGGTGGTTGCGGGCTTGAAGTCCAGCGAAGCACATTATAGCGGATGTCGCCTGCGTCCCAATCGGCGTCGTCTGGCTGTTCCTTCACCACGACGGCGTTCTTGAAACCAGCGGCTTCAAACGCGATGTTCCAGGCCTCCACAGCTTTCTTGATCGTTGGGCGTAGCTCTACAGGCGTGGTGTTTTCAATCCACCAGGTGATCGGCTCAACGGGCTCGGAAATCTCGGCGCTTGGGTCCTTTTTCACAAGGTGCCAGCGGTTGATCATATCGCGCCACGGCGTTGCACCGTGGTCGGTCATGTCGTTGACATAGTCGAGGAAATAGCCGACCCGGGCATCGTCAAAGCGTGGCTTGAAGTCATTCTCCGGCATCGCTACCAGCGTGTGTTGTACGGAAACCGTCACATTGCGGGCATCGGTAATCTCGAACCATTGGCCCCGGTTCATCGGGGTCGGGTTAGTATAGACATAGTCAACTGTAACCGCTGTATTTTCAGGGTAGTTGTTGACGGCGGCGATCTTGGTTTTGCTGCCATCAAGCTTGCCAAGGTTGAAGCGCTCCCATGGCTTGAGGCGAGGGTTAGGCGTCGGTTTGACCTGGTCCAAGGCTTCTGAGCGGAACAAGCCTGTGACGTTGATCAGATAGCTTTTGCCGTCTTCGGATTCCGCATCGATCGAATGGGACGCGATCGTTGCAGGGGAGATATTGGCGTCTTTGGCTTTCGACAGCGCGTTGTCTGGATCAAAGTAGAAGTATGGGTTTACTTCCACGAACTGGAGCTTCTTGAAGTGCTTCTCGATGCGGAAGACTTTCTGCTGGCGATACTGGCCGCGGAAGTGGCCCCCTTCAACAACGCCGTCTGCGGTGTGGGAGAAATAGATGAATTCCTTGCCCAGTTGGTCCTCGCGGACTTGCATCATCAGCGTTCCATTTTTAGGATCCTGATACAGTTTGAAAAGGCCATCGATTTCGGTCTTGTCCTTGACCAGGTCCGCGATGGTTTTTTCTTTTTTCTTTTTCTCTTCGTCTTCGGCTTCTTCCGCTTTGTTCTCAGCGCCTTCTTCTTCCTTAGCCTCAGTGTCCTCTTCCTGCTTTTTTGCAACGGCGGGTTTGCCGGGCTTCTCGTCCTCGGCAGCAATGGTTGGTGCAACAAATGCTACTGCACCAAGCGCAACCCCCGTCAGCAGGTAACGGAATTTCTGATCCAGGTTTATCACCTTGTGTCTCCTCGATGTTGTTGTGGCCGCGCTCTGGCGGGCCTCCCCTAATTCCCGGCACGCGCAATCCTTGTGCTGCTTGCGTGCTCGGCCTTTATTGCCCCTTAGGCGAAAGACGAGTTTCCCTTGGGGCATGCAGGCAAGTCAATGCCCGTATGCTCGTCTGGCCCCATTGGGGCAACAGTTTGTCGCATTTTTCGCAGCAAGGTTTACCGTGCTTGGCGCACGGCATCTTCAAAGCTGGCTACAAAGCTGTCGCAGCCTTCTTCGGGCTCACGCGCGGCGGCCCCGGCCAGCACATTTTTGAATTCAAGTTTGCCCAGGACTTTCTCATAGTCGTCCTTTGCAAGAACGGCCAGGCGCGCTTCCGCTCTGGCGATGAATTCGTCGATCATATCCTCGTCTGCTTTGCAGTATTGCGCTCCACCCGCAATTTTCGCGCTGTGGCGAGCGAAACTCAGCAATTCGGTTTCATCAGCGTGAGACGCTGGAATGCCGCTGCCAATCATAAGGGCCGTCACAAGGCCAAATGCGATGTTATTTTTCATTGCCATCATTCTTGTTTTTGATTCCCGAGCTTCACATTAGCGATGCAAAATGTGGCACGCAAGTGACCTCACACATAATTAGGGGAACTCGAACTCAAGAGGCTCTCCGCTTGACGTGATGTCACCGGCCAGTCTTTGGCCCTTTACCATAGCCATCACAGAATTGACCTGGCCCGGGAGCCGGTCGATCAACAGACTGTTCATGACCTCCATTGTTTCTGGTGCCCTGGGAAGATCACTTTCAAGATAGATGAACACTTCCTGATCACGGTATTCCAGCCCCAGGAATGTCAGGTCAACCGGATCGCCATTGACGGTTATCTGCAGATGCCTGGACACAAGGGGTGCTGTGCCGTTTTCCAGTGCGTCAAAATGATCTGGATTCAGAAAGCTCAACCGCTCACCGTGATCGACAGAAATTCGGGCCTCAAGCAGGTCGGCGTGCATCTGCATGATTACTTCAAGTGAACCATCCCTGTCGTTCCATTCAATTTCCGTCAGGGTGGCGAAGGCGCTGTGAGCCAGCGCTGCAGTCGTGAATATAACAAGGGTTGTCAGGTGCACGGCGAAAGTGCGCAGTGATTTAATCATTACAAATCAACTTCTTGGCTAAAGGTCAGGCCGCGGCATATTCGAAACCGACAACCCGGTTCCTGCCGTAAGCCTTGGCACTATAAAGCGCCTGGTCGGCCCGGTCGAGAGCGGGCTCAATCGTAATTTCTTCAGGCAGCCATTGGGCCACACCGATACTGGTGGTGAAGCGGAATTTTTCATCTTCCCATTTGGTCTGGTGCTTGGCCGTCTGCCGACGAATGTCCTCTGCAAGGCGGATAGCAGCATGCATGTTCGAGCCAGGCAGGATTGCGGCGAATTCCTCCCCGCCCATGCGGCCGACAAAACCATTGTCGCCGACGCTGTTATTGATGATGCCGGCAAAATCCCTGATTGCGACGTCACCTGCCGCGTGGCCGTAGGTGTCGTTGATGCGCTTGAAGTGATCGATATCCATCATGATCACCCAGATTTCCGTGTCCTTCGCGTCAGAAACGGTTTCTTCACCGCGCGCGGTGAACCTGCGACGGTTCAGAAGGCCGGTGAGCGAGTCGGTATTGGCCAAGCGCCGCAGTTCTGCCTGTTTTGCTTCAAGCTCTGCCTTGGCGTGATATAGCTGTTCCGCCAGTTCGGCTGTTCGGGCGGCATCGGCTTCCACCATTGACTGGTGCATGGCGCTATCGTTGTTCGCCTGCTGGACGTGCGTGATGTCGCGGAGGAACCAGATGCGCCTGCCATCGTCGTCAAGCGGGCGCGTATTGCGTTCGATTACCCGCCCATCCTTTAGATTCAGCATCTCGGAAAACTGGATATCGGGGGAGGCCAGAACGGCCTCTACCACTTGGTCTGCCTGTGCGCGGTCTCCAAGTTCCCTGTGCCAGCCATCAAACAGCTTGGAGATGTCATGGGAGGGCTCAAAATTGGTGATCAGGCGCTGCGCTATGGCGTTGGCTGCCAGCACTTTACCATTGATCCCTGAAATAAGGACGCCGTCTGGCAGGCGGTCAGGATCAAGCAGCAGCTTGCCTCTGCCAGCTTGTCCCGGTTTGATGAGGCCACAGAGTGTGATTATGAACAGACAGCCGAGGCAGAACAGTCCGGCCAGAAAGAAGGGCAGTTCCAGTGGCATATCGGGGCCCAGACCGCGTCCCAGCAACAAGAACGTGAATGCAGCCAACCCCAAAACCGCTTTAGCTATATCTAGCTTAGCCATAGTACCCGTACATCATCCTCAAACCCCGGAGGCAAAGGACCCCACAACGCTCTCTTTGTCAAGGGGGCAGCCCAGGTTGAAACCAGTCTAACGGGCCAAAAGTAAAATTTTGAAGAACATGGTGAAAAAGAAAGGGAGGCCGAAGCCTCCCGATTGTCTTTGCAAAGTAGCAGGGGTGATCCACCTAGTCCTTCTTATCCGACTCGGCTTCTTTCTCACCGTCCAGCACCTCTTTCATGAGGTTGCGGCCAGCTTTACGCTTATAGAGCTCCACGCGAGACATAACAGGCTTGGCAGGCCAGGCATTGTTGGTCTCGTCCGCATCGGCAATTTCATGGTACGGATCAAGCGTAATGGACTTGATCTGTTTGTCGCGGACCAGAAGCTTTGTGACCTTTTGGGCATTCTCACGCCAGATTTCCGCGGCAATGCGGACCTCTTCGTGGCTGCCATCTTCATATTCCACGTCGAGGATAAGAGGCATCACCAGGCCGCCGATATTCTCGAAGTCAATGAAGTAAAGGTCGTGGCCGAATTTCAGCAACTCTTTTTCCCAGTCCTTCAGGCCCTTGAGCTTGCCAGCATAGGCCTTCTTCTGCTTCTCGGTGACGATGAAATCGTCGTTTTCGTTATAGAAATCCAGAAGCTCCGGGAATCGGTCGATCCGATAATTCAGGTTTGCCGCCTGATCGCGCATCTCACCAATATAGACCTTGTCCTTGCGGTCTTGCTCCCGTTTGATCGGGTTCTCGATCTCAGGGTCTTCGGTGTTAATCCGAGCATGGGTTACGCCCGTGATGGCGATATCCACATGGTCGGTGGTGTACCACCAGCCGCGGAAGAACCAGTCCAGATCCTTGGCGCTCGCGTCTTCCATGGTGCGGAAGAAGTCAGCGGGGTAGGGACGCTTGAATTTCCAGCGGCGGCTATATTCATGGAAGGCGAAATCAAAGAGTTCGCGGCCCATGATGGTCTCACGCAGGATGTTGAGTGCCACGGCAGGCTTGGTATAGGCGTTCGGGCCGTAACCGATGATGCTGTCGCTTTGGGTCATGATCGGCGTTTGGTTCGGGCTGGTCATGTATGACAGCACGCCCTTCGGCACAGACCGGCGGGCAGGATAGTTGGCTTCCCACTCGCGTTCTGCCATCGACTGCAGGAAGCTGTTGATGCCTTCGTCCATCCAGGCCCAGTTGCGCTCGTCCGTGTTGACCGTCATCGGGAAATAGATGTGCCCGATTTCATGAATGATCACAGAGATCAGGCCGTATTTGGTGCGGCGGGAATAGGTGCGGGTTTCGCTGCCGTCTTCGTTTTTCTCGATTTCAACAGGATAGCCGTTTGATGTGATCATCGGATATTCCATGCCGCCGCCGATTGGGCCGTGTACGGACCATGCAACAGGGTAGGGATATTCGAATGAATAGCGGCTGTAGGTATCCAGCGTGTGGGCGATTGCCTGCGTGGAATATTTGTCCCACAGCGGCATCGTCTCTTCCGGATAGAGCGACATGGCCATTACGGTGCGGCCGCTGTCTGGCAGCTTCACGCCCCAGGCATCCCAGACGAATTTCCGCGAGGAAGCAAAGGCAAAATCGCGCACGTTTTCTGCCTTGAAGTGCCAGGTCTTGGTGCTGTCGGTGCCTTCTTTTTCGTTTTCAAGCGCTTCTTCGCGGTTGACGATAAAGACAGGGCGATCCGCAGTGCGTGCTTCATCGAGACGCGCGCGCTGTTCTTTTGTCAGAACATCCTTCGGGTTTTGAAGCTCGCCTGTCGAGCCGACAATATGGTCGGCAGGTACAGTGATCTCAACGTCATAATCACCGAACTCAAGCGTGAATTCACCGGTGCCCAGGAACTGCTTGTGCTCCCATCCAGCCAGGTCTGTGTAGGCGGCCAGACGCGGGAACCACTGGGCGATGAAGAAGACATCGTTACCGTGACGCTCATACGGCTGGTAGCCGCCGCGAGCCCACATGGCCTTGCCTTCCGGCACGTTGAAGTGCCAGTCGACTGAGAAATCGAAGCTTGCGCCCGGCTTCAGCGGCTTGGGCAGGTCGATGCGCATCATGGTGTCGACAACGGTGTATTTGAGGTCCTTGCCGCCAGACTTGACGCTGTTCAGCTTGAAGCCCCAGTCCTTGCCTTCAGTACGGGCAAGGAAACGCAAGGTGCTGTATCCCATCTTCTTTGACGCCTGCTCACCCATTTCCATGGTGGTATAGGCGTCAGAGTGTTTGGAGAAACGGTTTTGGTCCAGCTGCAGCCACAGATATGTCAGTGTGTCGGGGCTGTTGTTCTTATAGTGGATGGACTCTGAACCGTGGATCTGGCGGGCTTTTTCGTCCAGCCGGACCTTGATCTTATAATCCACCTGTTGTTGCCAGTAGGCATGGCCCGGCGCGCCGGAGGCGGTGCGATAAACATTAGGTGTAGGAAGGTCCGCTTCCAACTGGCGGAACTTGTCTTTGAATGTACCCTTGGTTTGCACATTGGCATCTCCAAAGGCCGGGAAGGCAACCAAAGCTGCCAAAACAATCCCGATAAATCTCATGTTTCTGCCCTTTATTAGATTGGATTGCTCACTTTTGTTGGCGGCGACCCTATGCCACAAATCTGCTCTGGGCAAGACTATGGCGAAAATGTGTCGCATATATAATCCAAAGTTTAGTAAATGTGGCGAAGGGTGCTTGCAAATGGCTTCGTAAATGCTGTGGACGCGTAGAAATGACGAGAGCCAACAGTAGAGGACCAAAACCATGAATTTCTGGAAAAAGACGATAGCAATTTCTGCGACCGCACTTTTCGCCACCGGTGTATTGGCTGCGGACGGTTCGAAAGAACGCAGAGCCGAGCTTGCTGAAAAGATGAAAGCCCATCTTGAAGAACGCTTCAATGAATTGGATAGCAATCGGGATGGCATTGTCAGCCATGTGGAGATGATGTTGAAGGCGCAGGAAAAGTTTGCGGAGTTTGACAAGAATCGCGACGGCTACCTGACGCTTGAAGAACTGCCGAAGCTAATGCCCATCCCTGAACACGCAAGGGAGCGCATGAAAAAACGGGCAGAACGGATGAAGGAGCGCATGGACGAGCGGCGAGAAGACTTCCACCCGGACGATATGCTGAACACGTCAGGCCCGCATCATGGCCGCTTTGAGGGTCGGCCCACACGGCTGCATTTCATCGCAAAGCACGACCGGGACGGCGACGAGCGTATTTCGCTTGAAGAATTTGCAGCCAAGCCAGTCGGCCATTTCAAACGGATGGATATGAACGGTGACGGTGAGGTCACTAAAGCCGAACTTCTTGAAGCTGCCAAAGCGCACAGAATGAAGAAAAGTAAAGGCCACCGGATGCAGCCCCACTTTAGGCGGTGACTTTCAAGAATTCTCTTCCCGAGTGAGGCTGACCTTCTGGCTGATACCCGAAGCGGTACGTATGTTTCGATCAGGGGAGCCTCAGGCGCGCCCAGCCCATGGACTTACCCCTGTGGGCTGGGAATGTCATAAATTCGGGCCAACCCTTGCTAGGCGCTGTCATCCTGCTGGATGGGCGGCAATTGGTTAGAAGGAGCAAGTATTGCCGACCACTCCTCAAGCTCCGCATTGGTGACATTGGCTGTTTCCTGCAGTCTTTCCCAATCCAGGATGCTGAGATATCCGTGGCTTACGTGACATACGTTTCGTTGCCGCAGGCTGGAAAGTAGGCGATTGACATGGATTTTCGAGACCCCGATCAGGTCTGCCAATATCTCCTGCGTGATCGGGATGGGTTCCATATAGTTGCCAATTTTCCCACAAAGCGACAGGCAGGCCTTGAGGAGAAGGCGGCAAAGCCTTTCCTCTGCGTTGCGGTGACACAGGTCGAAGGTGCGGTCCGTCAGGGCCATGAACTGTCGTTCCATCAGTCTCTGGAAGAACTGAAAATAGCGACCATTGCCCCGAATGCGCGCGGTGAAATTATCCACATTGATGATGCAGACACTGAGTTTGGTGATCGCGCGGGAACTGCACCCGGTGCGATTGCTGAAGATGTTGGGCCAGCAAAGAATGTCGCCGTCGCTGTAAATACCGCCCAACTGACGCTCACCATTGGGCATCATTCGAAAGGAATAGGCCCAACCGTGCCTGATATGAACCATTTGCCCGGGTTTGAGGAAAGTTGACACCACTTGCCTGGCGGGCAGCTCATGGTGCCCGGCGATCAAGTCGCTTTCATCCGCAGAAGGCACATACTTACAGTCTTCCGGCCCACCATGGTGCGGACAGATTTGACAAAAACCACTCACAAATAGCCTCCCAAATGGCAATCTTACCCCCATAAGATGCCGCTATTTCTCGTAACTATAGAAGTCCCAGCGAGAGAACATAGTTAAACCTTGTTAACCCAAGTTAATAGGTGTCGCCTTGCTGCTTTATGTAGGCGCTACGTATATTTCTATATATCAGGTAACGCTACGGAAATCGGCATTTATTATTGCTGATTGCCCGCAAGCATCAGGCATAGGCGAAGCAGATACCCATGACATCCGGAAAATATCCTGGCGAGGAGCGTGTCTTCGACACGGACAAAATCATCGTCAGCAAGACTGACTTGAAGGGCCGGATCACTTATGTGAACCGGCTGTTTTGTTCCATTGCAGATTATGCCGAAGATGAATTGATCGGCCGCCCCCACAACATCATCCGCCATCCGGCTATGCCGCGTGGTATTTTCGAGATGCTCTGGGCGCGGCTGCAGGCAAAGAAGGAAATCTTCGCTTACGTTATCAACAGCACAAAAAGCGGCGACTATTATTGGGTGCTCGCCCATGTGACACCCAGTTTCGACCAGTCCGGGCAGGCGGTTGGGTATCATTCCAACAGGCGCGCTCCGCGCAAAGCCGCGCTCGACATCATCCGGCCGATTTACGACGAAATGCTCAAAATTGAGGCCAAATCCGACCGCCGAAAAGACGGTATTCAGGCAAGCTGCCACTTTCTGGAACAGTGGCTGCAGGAAAAAGGGGTGAACTACGATGAATTTATTTTCTCGATTTAACCCGAAAGAGGGGCTTACAGGCAAGATCAGCGGCCCCGAGCTGGACACGCTGATGGATGTCTGTCGCGCTGTTTGTGCGGGGGAAACCAATATATCGCTTCCTGAGGGTGGAGAGGCGGAGGCCCTGTCGCCCATTTGGGCCGTGGCGCAGGCCCTTGTGGCAAAATCCCGGCAGTGTGAGCAATATGAGCGGGAGATGGCCGCCGTCACAAATACGCTTGCAAAGGTGACGGGCGGAGACCTTGAAAGCAGGGTTCCCCTTCAGGAAGATGCAAGCGAAGCCTTTTGCGAACTCAGGCATCAGGTGAATGATTTCATCGATATGTCTGACGCCTTCATTCGCGAAGCAGGGGCTGCGATGGAATTCGTCCGCGATGATCTTTACTACCGCCAGGTGCGCCGAACCGGTTTTGGTGGCGCATTCAGGCATCAGGCAGGCGTTATCAATGGTGCCTTGGATGCAATGGATGAACGCCAGAAGGCATCTGCTGAAATCACCGAAAAATTCAGCGGCAATGTGCGAAATGTTGTGGCCAGCATGTCGGAAATGCGGGCTGCGGTAGAGATGCTTGCGGATACGGCACGTGAATCGTCAAGTCGCTGCACTGCGGCCAACAACACCGTTCTGGGGGCAGAGGAAGCGGTGAAATCGGTGGCTGCAGCGTCGGAGGAAATGACATCCTCCATCAATGAGATCAGCCGGCGGGTGTCGATGTCATCCTCCGATATCCAGTCTGCCGTGGATGAGGCAACCAATGTGGAACAGATCGTTCAGGATCTGGTTGTGGCGTCTGACAAGGTCACGTCAATCATTCGCCTGATTGAGGAAATATCGGACAAAACGAACCTTCTTGCCCTGAATGCCACCATCGAGGCAGCGCGCGCAGGGGAGGCTGGCAAAGGTTTCGCCGTCGTGGCAAGCGAAGTAAAGGCGCTGGCGTCCCAGACAGGGCGGGCCACCGGTGATATTGCCGACCAGATCGGCGCTATCCAGCATGCTGCAGGCAACGCGGCGGACTCAATCCGGAAAATCACCGATACGATTGAGAGCATGAACGAAAGCTTTGGTATCGTGGCAGGAACCATGAGCGAGCAGAATGCGGCCACGCAGGAGATCAGCGAACATGCCCAATCCGCCTTCACCATGACCAGTTCTTTGGGCCATGATCTCAGGGAAGCATCTGTTGATGCCCAGAAGACGGGAACGGCCGCAGAGCAGCTCCGTTCTTCGACCGAGCGCCTGTCGGCGGAATCAGACGCGCTGTTGCAGGAACTGGACGCCTACCTGCAGCGCTAGCGGTTGACCTGACGGCTTTGTTGACTGCAAAAAGCAAAACTTGCTTTTTGCAGGAGATAAAATGCGCGGTTTCGCAAGCCTGGGGTGCCTTCTGCCTATTGCCCTTTGTTCTGCGCGGCGTTAGGGTGCGCCGAGATTTTTTACAGTAAAAGGCCATCGGTATGTTTAAAGGCTCAATCCCAGCGCTAATCACCACCTTTACGGCAGACGGTAAAGTTGACGGTGACACGTTCCAGAAGTTTGTCGACTGGCAAATCAAGGAAGGCAGCCACGCGCTTGTGCCTGTGGGCACCACGGGTGAATCCCCTACGCTGAGCCATGACGAACACAAGCTGGTGGTCGAGCTTTGTGTGGAAGCCGCAGATAGCCGCGTGCCGGTGATCGCGGGTGCGGGCTCAAACAACACGCTGGAAGCCATCGGGCTGATCAAACACGCCGAAAAGGTTGGGGCTGACGGTGCGCTTGTCGTGACGCCTTACTATAACAAGCCAAGCCAGGCTGGCCTTTATGCACACTTCAAGGCGGTGCACGACGCCTCTGATCTGCCGATCATCATCTATAACATCCCCGGCCGGTCTGTGGTGGACATGGCCACTGACACAATGGCACAGCTTTTCGAGCTGCCGCGGATTGTTGGTGTGAAGGATGCGACGGGTGATCTGGACCGCTGCGCCAGCCAGCGCGCTGCCATGGGCCCGGATTTCATTCAATTGTCCGGCGAAGATGCCACGGCGCACGGCTTTAACGCCATGGGCGGTGTGGGCTGTATCTCCGTGACTGCGAATGTGGCCCCAAGCCTGTGTGCGAAAATGCAGGAAGCCTGCCTAGCGGGTGACTATAAAACAGCGCTTGCCATCCAGGACAAGCTGATGCCGCTGCACCGCGCCATGTTTGCAGAACCAAGCCCGGCGCCGGCCAAATATGCCTGCTCAACACGGGGCATCGGCACCGATATGGTTCGCCTGCCGCTGTTGCCGGCCACGGAAGCGCTTCGCTCGACTTTGGATGCAATCCTGCATGATCTCGAACTTGAGACTGTAGCGCTTGGATAACCCACATGGCTGGCAAGAATAAAAACAAGAAAAAGGGCGGAACCCTGCCAAATCGTGTCGCGGCGGATAACCGCAAGGCGCGGCACCTCTATCATATAGAAGACGAATATGAGGCGGGGATCGTGCTATCCGGCACCGAAGTGAAATCGCTTCGGAACGGTGAAGCCAACATCCGCGAAAGCTACGCCGAAGAAAAAGATGGCGAGCTGTGGTTGGTGAACGCCCATATCCCTGAATTTTCCCACGGCAACCGCTTCAATCATGAGCCGCGCAGGCCGCGCAAGCTTCTGATGCACCGGCGCGAGATCAACCGTCTTGCGGGCGCGGTCCAGCGCCAGGGCTATACACTTGTGCCGCTCAAGGTCTATTTTACCGAACGGGGCAGGGCCAAGATCCTGATCGGCCTTGGCAAGGGTAAGAATGTTCGCGACAAGCGTGAGGACGTCAAACAGCGTGACTGGGCGCGCCAGAAATCCCGCCTGATGAAGGAAAACGGCTAGGCGTCACCCGCCCCGGGTGGCACGGTTATCAGGAATTTGACAGGGCTTTCAGGTCCGCCTGCAGACACGTGGTTCCAGCCTGTTTTCAGTTTCGCTGTGGCATTCAGTGTATATTTCCCAAGTTTCTGGCCATTCACCATGGTGCCGTGCTGGCTGCCCAGGTCCCTGATCCAGATGCTGCCGTCCCGCTTGATGACCTCAAAATGACTGTCTGAAAGCTCTGGCGTTTGGTTAAGCGGCACCTTCAGCGTCAAGGCGCCCACGATTGCATGATCACTCTTGCTTGAGATATTGCCGACGGTGAAGGGGAATTCCTTCACTTCCGTAAAGGTCAGCAGCTTGTCGGCGACAAGGCGGCTTTCCCCCTCAATGATGGGGTGCTTGCTTTTATATTGGGCCGGCTGCTCCGTCTTCTCCTGGATTGCGCTCTGGATGGCGTAGGAGCTCCTGAGCCGGTTTGCCAGCGTGTGCACAACATGGCGAACAAGGGGGTCGGAAAAGCTTTTGCGGAAGGCTTCGGCAGTGATGAAAAGCGCGACGGTATCGCGTGAGGCGCGGGCGGTCACCGAATGCTTCTTCTTCTCAATCACACTGACTTCACCAAGCAGCTCGCCGCTGCCAAGCGCCGCAATATGGTGACTGTTTTCCCCTTCAAAACGCCAGATATCAATCTGGCCGTCGAGAATCATGTATACGCCGGTGCTGTCGTCATCCTGTGCATAGATGATGTCCCCCTTCTTGAAGGTGACTTGTTCGCCCATGCTTGAAGGTTGGACGGTCATACGGCCTCCTTATCCTGCCTCTCAGGGGGATTCTACCTTGTTTTTTACCACCGGTAAATGTGCAGAAAATACCATATCTTGTGGTCTTATCTGAAAATTAAGGAATTTATAGTGTAATTGAGTCGTCTAGAACGACAAAGGTAAAAGCAATGGCAGATTATATCCTCCCCCGGACTTATGCACACACCATTGCAGCCATGCGCCCAAATCTCACTCGGGCGTTGATCATGGCGGTGGAAAGCGGTGACGCGGCGACGGCCGCCAGCCTTTTCCCCGTCGTTGCAGGCCCTGGGGCCGCAGCCCATATGGGCCCCCGGGATGTGCTTGATAAGGTCGGAGCCTGGCTCTCCAGCCAGTCCGAACTAGCGAATGAAGTGATGGCGGCTTGAGGCCGTCGTCGCTTTCCTCCTGAAGTTCTGAGTATCCGTTCCGAGTAAGAGCGGCGGTGTAGCCCCCATTGCACCGCCGCTTTCCTATTGAGGCAGGCTATGTGTGGTCTGGCCATAAGGCTAAAGGTTTGCCGCCTTCTTCAGGTCAGCTAGGGCGGCCAGGAACATTTCCCGCGTCAGCCGCCTGGTGTTCACGTTGTAGCGTGAGCAGTGATAGCTATCGATGAGTGTCAGGCCATTCGGCAAGCTATGCACCGCCTGATGCGCGAACGGATAGTCCGCAAGCTTCAGCCCGAGCGTGCGCAGCGTGGCATCGTGGGCAATTTTCCCAAGGGCAAACAAAGCCTTGAGGTTTGGCAGTTCCCTAATGCGGCTTTCCAGGAACGGGCGGCATTTGGCGGCCTCAGCTGCCGTCGGTTTGTTCTCTGGCGGCACGCAGCGCACAGCGTTGGTGATCATGATGCCGTCCAGGTCAAAGCCGTCCTTGGGGTCATTTTCAAATACGCCGGTTGTGAGCCCGGCTTCCTGCAGGCAGCTGAACAGCATCTCGCCTGACGCGTCGCCCGTGAATACGCGGCCTGTCTTGTTGGCACCGTGCAGCCCTGGTGCCAGGCCCACGATCAGGGCGCGGGCGCCTTCTGGCCCGAAACTGGGTGCCGCGCCATTGAAATAGTCGGGGAAGGCGCGCTCGTTCTTGCGCCGGAAGGCCACAAGGCGCGGGCAGCGGCCGCAGCTAGGTTTCGGTTCAGCTGGATATCGGGGCATCGGTGGGCCTCTGGATATAGGAAAGGCGGCCAAAGCCGCCTTGATCATTGGTTGATCGGAACCTTAGCGTGCCCGTCAGGCGCTTTCAACCTGAAGGTCTTCATAAGCTTTGCGCGTGTCGGGCTGGCGGGAATTGCCGCCGGACGTGCGCCCAATCACATCACGCAGGTTCTCAAGGTCCACGAACTGGTCGGCCTGCCGCCTCAGTTCATCCGCGATCATGGAGGGCTGGGTCCGGTTCGAGCTGACGACGGTGGCGCGCACGCCCCGGCGCTGGATGGCCTCCAGCAAGCGGCGGAAATCGCCGTCGCCAGAGAAAAGCACAACATGATCCAGCGCGTCAGAGATATTCAGCATATCAACCGCGATCTCGATATCCATGTTGCCTTTGATCTTGCGACGGCCATGTTCGTCCGTGAATTCCTTCACGGGCTTTGTCACCAGCGTAAAGCCGTTATAGTCCAGCCAGTCAATGAGCGGCCTGAGCGGGGAATATTCCTGGTCTTCAAGAATGGCGGTATAATAGAAAGCGCGCACCAAGCGGCCTTTTTCGGAAAAATGCGCCCTTAGGCTTTTATAATCGATCTCCATGTCAAGTGCACGGGCAGTAGCGTAAAGATTGGCGCCGTCGATAAATAGGCCGAGACGCTCTTCTGGATAGAAAATCATAAGAGGTCCAATCGTTTTAAAATTTAAAAATCACCAAGCAACAAAATCGCGTACAAACTATGCTTTGATCATGCTATCAGGGGCTTAAAGTTTGGTAAATTTGGGTTGAATAATTGACCCTTTCCAGCAACTTTTTCGGGGGGAGCATATGTCAAAGCAGCAAGTCGTATTAGGTGTTGGGGCAAACCTGCCGTCACATGCCGGTCAGCCTGCAGATACAATCAAAGCCGCAGTTGCAGACCTTGCAATGCGCGCAGGAAAGATGCTTGCTGTCTCCCCAATCTACCGGACAAAAGCCATCACTCTTGATGGGGACGAAGACGTGCCCGATTTTGTGAATGGCTGTGTGCTGATTGAGACAAGCTTGAGCCCTGATGACCTCCTTGATATTTGCAAGAGGTTGGAAGCCGACTATGGCCGGATGATCGCCGCACGCTGGAGCGCCCGCACACTTGATATTGACCTGATCAGCTATGGTGACATGGTGCTGCCGTCGCTTGAGGGCTGGACGGCCCTGGCAGAAAGCGAAGACCCGGCGGCCTTTACCGAAGAACCCATGGTGCCGCACCCGCGCGCCCACAAACGCGCCTTCGTGCTTATACCAATGAACGACATAGCCCCCAATTGGCAACATCCTGTTTTAAAACAAACAGTTAGCGAGATTTTGTTGAGCATGCGGCAGCAGGGCCTCTGTGCTGGTGTCAAACAAATTGCCGCTGGCATATAAGCTGATTGCGATTATAGTGATTCCAAGCTTTACAGGGGCGGGTGGCGCCTGTATAAGCGGGCGCTCGTATGCCGGACGGCTGAAGCCAGTACCGGCGGACAGAAGAATTGGAGAATAAAGCATGGCTCGCGTTACCGTTGAGGATTGCGTTGATAAAGTAACCAACCGGTTTGATCTGGTGCTCGCTGCTGCACAGCGTTCCCGTCAAATCTCTTCCGGTGCTCCGCTTGAGGTTGAGCGCGACAACGACAAGAACGCCGTTGTGTCCCTGCGCGAGATCGCGGAAGAAAAAGTCGTGGCTGATGACCTGATGGAATCAGTGATCCACGGCCTGAGGAAAGTAGTAGAATCCGACGAGCCGGAAGAAGTGGATATGTCCATTCTGATGGCCGGTATGGAAGATGGCGCCGCGAAGAAAGACAGCGCGGAATAAGCCTTTTCCGAAAACGGAACACCCAAAAAGCCCGGCCACTTGGTCGGGCTTTTTTTATGGTTGCTTTACCGATGTCGGCTAAGGCTGAATAAGGGCTGGATTAATCCGCCAGAACCATTATTTCTGTTCATTCGGTGTTGTGTAAAAGACGAAGTGAGAAGAACGCGTGATCCGTCAGTTTGAGCTTGTTGAGAAGGTCAGGGCCTACGACAAGAATGTCGATGAAGCCTTGCTTAACAGGGCCTATGTGTTTGCAATGAAAGCACATGGCACGCAGACGCGCGCGTCCGGTGACCCGTATTTTTCGCATCCGCTGGAGGTTGCGGGCATCCTGACGGACATGAAGCTGGATGGGAACACCATCGCCACGGCGCTTCTCCATGATGTCGTTGAAGATACGGTCGCCACCATTGAAGAGATCGAAGAGCTCTTCGGCCCCAAGGTTGCTGAACTGGTGGACGGGGTGACTAAGCTCTCGAAAATCGAGATGCAGACCGAAAGCCTCAGGCAGGCGGAAAACTTCCGTAAATTCCTGCTTGCCATGTCGAACGATATCCGCGTGCTTCTGGTGAAGCTGGCCGACCGGCTGCACAATATGCGGACGCTCTTCTACATCAAGAAGCCTGAAAAACGGCGTCGTATCTCGCTTGAGACGTTGGAAATCTATGCGCCGCTCGCCGAGCGGATCGGTATGCATGAGTTGAAGGACGAGCTTGAGCATCTGTCGTTCCAGCATCTTGACCCGGAAGCGATGGAATCAATTAACGCTCGCTTGCATTATCTGATCGAGGAAAGCCCGGACCTTGAAAAAGACATGGTCGAGGCCCTGAGTAATCTGATGAAGGATAAGGGCATCGAAGCCAAGGTCAGTGGACGGATCAAGCGACCATATTCCATCTGGCGCAAGATGGAACGGCAGAATATTTCCTTTGAACAGCTGTCCGACGTTATGGCCTTCCGTGTAAAGGTGGATGATGTGGAGGAATGCTACAGGGCGCTTGGCGTTGTGCATCAGGCCTTCCCGATGGTGCCGGGCCGCTTCAAGGACTATATCTCCACCCCGAAACGAAATTTCTACCGGTCTATCCACACCACGGTGATCGGCCCGCAGAATTACCGGCTGGAAATCCAGATCCGCACCCACAAGATGCATGAGCAGGCTGAAATCGGTGTGGCCGCGCACTGGCAATACAAGCAGGGTGCCGAACAGGTTGAGGGTTCACAGTACCGCTGGGTGCGTGAACTTCTGGAAATTCTGGAACATACGAATGATCCTGAGGAGTTCCTTGAGCACACCAAGCTTGAGATGTTCCAGGACAAGGTGTTCTGTTTCACGCCGAAAGGGGAGTTGGTTTCCCTGCCGCGCGGCTCATCCACGGTCGATTTCGCCTATGCGGTACACACGGAAGTGGGCGACCACTGTGTGGGCGCCAAGGTCAACGGCCGGATGGTGCCGCTCAGGCACCAGTTGCAGAACGGTGACCAGGTGCAGATTTTGACCTCCAAAGGCCAGTCGCCATCACCGCGCTGGGACAGCTTCGTGATCACAGGCAAGGCGCGGTCTGCCATCCGCCGCCACGTCAAGCACAAGCGCAAGGTGGAATACGGCCAGCTTGGCCACACGCTGATTGAAAAAGCCTGTCGCCGCAATGGCCTTGATTTCTCTGACCGAGTGATCGAACAGGCGGCCAAGGTACTGAATCTTGATGACGCGAACATGCTCTATGCGCTCGTGGGGCAGGGCACGCTGACGGAAGAGGAAATCCTGCGCGCGGCCTTCCCCGGCTTCAAGGAAGATGCCCGCGGCGAAGGCTTGCCGGAAGTTCACCACGACTGGGAGGAAACGGGCGGCAATGCAGTGCCCATATCCGGTATCAACCAGGAATCCGCCATTCACTTTGCTGAATGCTGTCATCCCGTGCGTGGGGACCGGATCGTGGGTATTCGCGTTCCAGGCAAGGGGGCCGAAATCCATACCATCGATTGCAGTACGCTGAGCCACTATGATGACCACCCGGACCTTTGGCTGGACCTTCGCTGGGAAGACGGCGAGGGTGACGGTGCTTTCTACACCGGTCGCCTGCGTCTCGAAGTGGTTAACGAACGCGGAGCGCTTGCAAGCATTGCGGCAACGGTTTCCAAAGGGGGCGGTAATATCTCGAACCTGGAGATTCCAGAGCGCGACCCTGAATTCTATGTGATGGTTGTGGATGTTGAAGTGCGTGATGTGAAACACCTCAATGACATTAGCCGTGCGCTTCGGGTCAGCCGTGTGATCAGCCGGGTCGATCGTGTGGCCGGATAAGTCCTGTCAAATCGCCGCATAAAGCCTGAATTTTCTTGACCTTCGGCCACGCGCGCACTATCCGCGCTATAGCAATTTTTACATTCGTCAAAAACAGGAGCTTGAGCCATGGACCAGGAAGCGGTTTTGAATGAGTTTCGCGCGGCAGACGCGCTTCTTGAAGGCCATTTCAAACTGTCCTCCGGGCTCCATAGTTCGGTGTATCTGCAGTGCGCACGGGTGTTGATGAACCCTGAGCGCGCGGGTCGCCTGTGCGCCGCTTTCGCTGAAAAGCTGAAAGCCACAGGAGTGGAGATCGACTTGGTTGTCAGCCCGGCCATGGGGGGCGTGATCGTGGGCTATGAAGTTGCCCGCCAACTGGGTGTGAACAGCATCTTCTGTGAACGCGTTGAAGGCGAATTCAAGTTTCGCCGGTTCGACCTGCCGCAAGGCGCGCGTATCCTGATGATGGAAGATATTATCACCACTGGCTTGTCGTCCCGCGAATGTATTGAAACCATTAACGCTGCCGGTGGTAATGTTGTGGCTGCTGGCTGTCTGATTAACCGCTCTGGCGGTCGGGCTGACGTTGGCGCGCCGATCACGGCGCTGGCGACCATTGACGCACCAACTTATAAGCCTGAAGACCTGCCGGAAGAGTTGAAAGCCATTCCTGCCGTCAAGCCGGGTAGTCGTGGCCTGAAATCATAACTGCCTTTCGGGGCATAGAGAAAGTAGACCGACATGCTGTTTCGGCGCCGCCATCAATTGCCGTGGTGGAAGAAGCTCCTGGGCTGGCTCTGGCCGCGCTCGGGGCTCAAGCGCGCCGGTCAGTATCTTTGGCACCGCATTGCGCGCCTGCCGGGCACGCCGCATAGCATTGCGGCCGGGGTGGCGTCTGGCGCAGCTGTTTCTTTCACGCCGTTCCTTGGCCTCCATTTCCTCATGGGGTTTGCCGTTGCCTGGCTTGTCAGGGGCAATTTGCTGGCATCTGCTATTGGTACGGCAGTTGGGAACCCCTGGACATTCCCGTTCATTTTTGCGCTGACTGGGCAGGTGGGCGGCCTGATCCTGGGGGATTCCGTGGTTGCCGAAATCCCGGCCTGGAACTGGGATGCGCTGCTGGGTGATCCGGTTACCTATCTCTCTGCTTTCCTGCCGGTCGTGTTTCCGTTACTTGTAGGGGGCGTGCCGGTGGCAATCGTTGTGTGGCTTCTTTTCTATTTTTCTTTTAAAGGGCTGCTGACGGGCTATCATGCCGCAAGACTAAACAGACGACAGGCAAAGAAGTCGCGGTAGGCGACGCAGAGGCATCAAATGAGTAACAAGAACAGACTTCGTCTCGGGGTCAATATTGACCATGTGGCAACCATTCGTAACGCCCGCGGTATCCGCCACCCGGACCCGGTGCGCGCGGCAGGCCTTGCGGTTCTGGCAGGCGCGGACGGTATTACCGCGCACCTGCGCGAAGATCGCCGCCATATTTCGGATGAAGATATCGCTACACTCTCTGACGTATTGTCTGTGCCGCTCAATCTGGAAATAGCGGCCACGGAAGAGATGCTGGAGATCGCGCTTCGCCATAAACCGCATGCCGTCTGCCTGGTACCCGAAAAACGCCAGGAATTGACGACAGAAGGCGGGCTGGATGTCGCTGGCCAACACAACCGGCTAAAACATTATGTGAACGAACTGAACAAGGCCGGTTGCAGGGTAAGCCTGTTTATCGACCCGGATGAGACACAGCTGGACGCTGCCGTATCACTTGGTGCGCCAGTAACAGAACTGCATACGGGTGCATACTGTGAGCTCACAGGTGAACCACAAGCCGAAGAGCTTGAGCGCATCCGCCGCGCGGTTGCCTATGGCGCGGCCAAAGGGCTTGAGATGCACGCAGGTCACGGCCTGTCCTATGACACCGTCAAGCCCATTGCAGCAATTCCGGAACTGGTGGAACTGAATATCGGCCACTTCCTGATCGGGGAAGCCATCTTCCACGGTCTTGAAGTCTCCATTAAGGAAATGCGCCGCCTGATGGACGAAGCCCGCGCGTAAAAAGAGATATATGAGTATTCAAAAGACCATCGCAGACTATACCTTTACCAGTCCCAGTCTTCTTGAAGAAGCGCTGACGCACCCTTCGCTGTCTGGCTCGCACAACTATCAGCGGCTTGAATTCCTGGGGGACCGGGTTTTAGGGCTGTCTATCGCCACGCTCCTTCTTGAGGCGTTCCCGGGCGAGGCTGAGGGCAAGCTGAACCGCCGCTTCACGGCGCTTGTGCGCCGGGAAACCCTGGCAGAGATGTCGCGCACCCTTGGCCTTGCTGATGCACTGAAGCTGACGCCGGGCGCGGAAGCCGAAGGCACGCGCACCAAGGAAGCCGTTCAGGCGGACGTCACTGAAGCCGTGATCGGCGCCATGTATCTGGATGGCGGGTTTGAGGTGGCGGACAAATTCATTCGCAAGCACTGGGCGCCCCTGATGAAGGAAGGCCCCAGTGTACACAAGGATCACAAGACCCAGCTTCAGGAATGGTGTCAGGCCCGAAGCCTGCCGCTGCCATTCTACAAAACGGTGGATCGGTCAGGCCCTGACCACAGCCCGGTTTTCACCATTGAAGCCACAGTCGAGAACAAAGGATCGGCGACAGCGCAGGGCAGTGCCAAGCGCCAGGCCGAACAAGCCGCCGCAGCAGAGCTGCTGGCGACGCTTACAGGAGAAAGATAATGGCCGAGACGGCTACACCAGAAACCCGCTGTGGGTTCGTTGCCCTGATCGGTGCACCGAACGCGGGCAAATCCACGCTTTTGAATGCCATGGTTGGCGCCAAGGTGGCGATCGTGACACATAAGGTGCAAACCACGCGCACGCGCATCACAGGCATTGCAATGGAAGAAGACTTGGGCGCCCAGCTGGTGTTTATTGACACACCAGGCATTTTCCAGCCCAAGCGCCGTCTTGACCGCGCCATGGTCAACGCCGCCTGGAAGGGCAGCGAGGACGCTGAGGAAACTGTTCTGCTGATTGACGCCAAGAAGGGCCTTAACGAAGAAGTAGAGAAGATCATCGAGGCGCTTAAAAAGGCAGGCCGCACCGTGCATCTGGCGATCAACAAGATCGATACGGTCAAGCGTGACAGCCTCCTCGCGCTCGCGCAGGAGCTCAGCGAGACCGGCGTGTTCGATGAGATTTTCATGATCTCGGCCATCAATGGCGACGGCGTGGCTGACCTGAAGAAGTTTTTGGCCAAACGCGCGCCTGTGGGCCCTTGGATGTACCCCGAAGACCAGGTGGCGGACGTGACCATGCGCATTCTGGCCGCCGAGGTAACGCGGGAAAAAGTGTTCCTGCGTCTGCATGACGAACTGCCTTACGCCACCACGGTTGAAACCGAAAAGTGGGAAGAGCGCAAAGATGGCAGCGTGCGCATCGAACAGGTCATCCACGTGCAGCGCGAAACCCAGAAGGGTATTGTGATCGGCAAAGGCGGCACCATGCTTAAAACGCTCGGCCAAATGGCGCGCGAAGAGCTTGAAGAGATGTTCGGCCGCAAGGTGCATCTGTTCTTGCATGTGCGTGTGACAGAGCGCTGGGCCGAAGACCGCACCATGTATCAGGACATGGGCCTCGATTTCGTGGAATAGGGGTAGTTGATTGCCTTCAGAGGATGACCTGGAAAAACGTCTTGATGCTGTGATGCGGCGAGATTGTTTCAAGCGTTGGCTCAATGCGCTCATTCTTGGCTTACTCGTTATAGCAGTTGGGGCGGTTTACCTCTACGTGAAGACGGACACTATAGACCCTGCTGGGGTTTCCAAGGCCACCATTGTCGGTGTGAGGCAGCATCAGAATGGTAGACTTGTGCGGCCAACGCGATTGGTGGTTGAGTTGAACAATGGACAGCGGATTCTCGTCGTTATGCCAGCGGGTTTCACGCCAGAAATTGGCCGATGTGTCCTCATAGAAAAGCGGGTCAGGCAAACAACGGACTTTGTGAGCTATCAGTTGGTACAACCTTCAGCCGCTTGCCCAGATGATGCCGGGTAGAAAATTGCGTGGAATGGCAGGATGAAGGCATTGTTTTATCAGCGAACCGCTTTGGCGAGCATGACGCGCTTCTGGGGCTGATGACCCGCTCGCATGGTCGCGCACATGGTTATGCGAAGGGGCGTGAATACCGCTAACTGAACGATGTCAGGCGCTTGACTGCATAAATTTATGTATATATACAACCAATTGTACAATGAATTGTATAAAGGTTGATATGACTAGATCTCATGTGGATGATCACGTTTTTGGTGAAGCTTTCCTTGCTAATCGGATGCAGCGCTTGGTGGATTTGATTGTCGAGCAGGGCAACGACATGCTTGAGTCTGCGGGAGTTTTCATCCCGTCTCGTTGTGTCTCTGCTTTACTGCTGATCAATGAAAGGGAGAGTGTGTCGGTCGCTGACATGGCTGCTGCACTGTGCCTGCCTCACCAGTTGGTCACACAGAGAGTGGACCTGCTGGAGAAGCTTGGAGTGGTTAGGCGTGAGGTCGATCCCGCTGATACCAGGCGCAAGAATGTTACGCTGACGAAGGCTGGCCAAGACCAATATTGTATCCTGGACCAGCAACTGAAGATATCTGCTGCGGCTATTGAAAGGCTTCAACAGGAAGTGGGGGTGGAGCTTTCACCCATTATTCTGGAGCTGATTCAGGCTCTCAGGCGAGTACCGCTCAAAGAGCGTATGCAAGAAATTAACAACAGGGCCTAAGCCCGAAATAAAAGCGAGAAGATAGATGAAAAAATCAATGTTGGCACTTGGCTTGATGATGGCGACAAGCGCGTGTGATGGCTCCGAAATATCAGAGGCCAAGCAACCCAGCTTGCGCGGCCCAAAGCCCATCCTGTTTGAAAAACCATGGAATGCTGGGTTGGAAAGGAAAGAACCCAAACTGCAGGTTCAACAACTTCACGATGGCATATTCGTTATACGTCAATCAGTAAGGACAAACTTTGAATCACCGTTTATGTATCTGCTGCTGGGCGAAGAAAGGGCTTTGTTATTGGATACGGGTGCTAGTGAAGTTGGGCTTCGGGAGACAGTGGACGGAATATTGAACCAATGGCAGCTCGAAAAGAAGCTTGAGCCGTTGTCGCTTACAGTTATGCACAGTCATGGTCATGGTGACCATGTATATGGTGATAGCGCATTTGATAATCGCCCCAACACCACCATTGTTGGGCACAGTGTCGATGATGTGAAACAATATTTCGGCCTGAATAGCTGGCCAGATGGCATAAGTTCAATAGATCTGGGCAAGTTTGAAGTCGAACTTTTCCCGGCCCCGGGCCACCATGACACTCACGTGATTTTGCACCCGAAAGGGACGCAATATTTGCTGACAGGAGATAGCATATATCCCGGACGCCTGTATTTTCGTTGTGATCGTATTGATCAGTTCAAGAATACAATTGAAAAGATCAATCACTATGCAGGTGAAAACGACGTTAAATGGGTCTTGGGGGCACACATTGAAATGAAAAATGCGCCAGGGGAAGCGTTCTCGCCTCAGGATAAAAAAAGGCCAAATGAACATTTGTTGGAACTGCCAGTAAGTGTGATTGGTGATGTTAGCAATGCGCTCGACGAAATGCTGCATGGTCCAGTTGTGAAGACGTACGACCATTTTGTCTTGTTCCCTCACCCAGCAGATCCTCGGGGTAAAACACCGCCGAATTGGTGTGCTTCATAATATAAACTTGCTGGATGCATCCTCGGATTGGCTGTATGACGTGGTCGGATAGCGATTGACGAGGCACGCTTTATGGAATGGCAGGATGAAGGTATTGTTCTTTCGGCAAACCGCTTTGGCGAGCATGACGCGCTTCTGGAGCTGATGACCCGCACGCATGGCCGCGCGCGCGGCTATGTGAAGGCGGGGATGAGCCGCAGGAACAAGGCCAACCTGCAGGTGGGCAACCGCCTTTCCGTGTCATGGCGCGCCCGGATTGAGACCAATCTGGGCCGCTTTACCCATGAGCTGATCCACAGCCCCTTGGGCCTGATGCTGGGGGACGGTAACCGGGTTTCCGCGCTTTCTGCTATCACGGCGGTTGTGGCCAGCACCATGCCGGAACGCGAAACCCACGAAGGCCTGTTTGAACGCCTTGAGGCTGTTGTTGCCTTGCTTGAAGAAACTGACGGCGATATCGCGCTGTGGGCCGGGGCGCTGGCGAAGCTTGAGCTGGCGATACTCAAAGAGCTCGGCTACGGCTTGGACCTCAGCCAGTGCGCGGGTACGGGTACGACCGAAAACCTGCGCTATGTGTCGCCCAAAACCGGTAGGGCCGTCAGCCAGGAAGCTGGCGGCCCATACAAGGGTAAGCTATTGCCGCTGCCGCCTTTCATGACCGAAGGCAGGCTGTCGGACGCCAGCATGCATGACGCGCTCGATGCGCTCAGAACCACAGGCTACTTCCTCGATCGGTTCGTGTGGGTGGTCAGCGGCAAGGGCATGCCGCCCGCGCGTGACCGGTTTCTTTCAACGCTTAGCCGCTTGGCCGTCTCTCAATCGTCACCCTGAACTTGGTTCAGGGTCCATTGCGCCTACCTTGGCAACGATACAGGGGTCAGGTATTTTATGGATGCTGAAACAAGTTCAGCATGACAGTCATATCACCATCGTCAAATTTTGCTGTGGATAACCACAATATCTTGTGGAAACGCGCGATGTGCTTGATATAGTCGTGCCCATGACGACAAATCCTGAGTTCACAGAAAATATCATCGAGGCCCCGTTCGCAGATGCATTGAGCGAACGCTACCTCGCCTACGCCCTTTCAACCATCATGTCCCGGTCGCTGCCGGACGTGCGCGATGGCCTTAAGCCCGTGCACCGGCGGCTGCTGTATGCCATGCGGCTTCTGAAGCTGGACCCAAAGACCGGCTACAAGAAATGTGCCCGCGTGGTTGGTGACGTGATCGGTAAATACCACCCGCACGGCGACCAGGCGGTCTATGATGCCATGGTACGTCTGGCGCAGGATTTTTCCGTGCGCTTCCCGCTGGTGGACGGGCAGGGCAACTTCGGTAACATCGACGGCGATAACGCAGCCGCGATGCGGTACACCGAAGCCCGCCTGACCGAGGTCGCCGCTGTACTGATGGAAGGGCTGGAGGAAGACGCAGTCGACTTCCGCGAAACCTATGACGGCGAAGACGAAGAACCCATTGTGTTCCCGGGCAGTTTCCCGAACCTTTTGGCGAACGGCTCATCGGGTATTGCCGTGGGTATGGCCACCAATATCCCGCCCCACAATGTGGGCGAGCTGATCGACGGGCTGCAGCTTCTGATCGAAGCGCGCCGCAATCCGGCCCGCGAAGTGACGGTTTCGGACCTTCTTGACCGTATCCCGGGCCCGGATTTCCCAACCGGTGGCCAGGTGGTCGAGAACCGTGAAACCATCCTTCACGCTTACGAGACCGGCCGTGGCAGCCTGCGGGTTCGCGCCCGCTGGGAAAAGGAAGAACTGCCGCGCGGCCTCTATAACATCGTGATAACGGAAATTCCGTATCAGGTGCAGAAATCCAAACTGATTGAAAAGATCGCAGAGCTGATCGGCGACAAGAAGCTGCCGATCCTGACCGATGTTCGCGACGAATCAGCCGAAGACCTGCGCATCGTGCTGGAGCCCAAGAACCGCACGGTGGACGAGAAGGTTTTGATGGAGAGCCTGTTCAAGTTTACCGAACTTGAAACTCGCTTCTCGCTCAATATGAATGTGATCGGGCTCGACAACCGTCCGCGCGTTCAGTCGCTCAAGGAAATACTGGACAGTTTCCTCGATCACCAGATCGACGTGCTGCTACGGCGCAACCGCTTCCGGCTTGAGAAGATCGAACGCCGCCTTGAAATCCTGTCGGGCTATCTGATCGCCTACCTCAATCTGGATGAGGTGATCCGCATCATCCGCGAAGAGGATGACGCCAAGGCAAGCCTGATGAGCAGCTTCAAGCTGACAGATAACCAGGCCGAAGCCATCCTGAACATGCGCCTGCGGGCACTCAGGAAGCTTGAGGAAATGGAAATCCGCACCGAGCACGCCAAGCTTGAGGAAGAGAAATCCAAGATCCTGGCCCTGCTGGGCAGCGAAGAGCTCCAGTGGATCGCAGTGGGAGACAAACTCAGCGATATCAAAGAGCGTTTCGGTCCCGAAACAGACCTTGGTAAGCGCCGGACCCGCTTTGGCGATGCGCCGGTGGCAGAGGTCGTGCCGCTTGAAGCCATGATCGAGAAAGAACCGATCACGGTTGTCTGCTCCAAGCGCGGTTGGATCAGGGCGCTCAAGGGCCATGTGAAGCCAGAGGAAGAGCTGAAATACAAGGAAGGCGATGAGGAGCGGTTCCGCTTCCATGCCCAGACGACTGACAAGATCTTCCTCTTTGCCACCAACGGCAAGATATTCACGCTGGGGGCTGACAAGCTGCCGGGTGGGCGCGGCAACGGTGAACCCGTGCGCCTGTTGGTGGATATGGAAGCCAATGACGAGATTGTCGCCATCCTGCCGTATCAGCCTGGTGGCAAGCTGTTTGTTGCTTCCTCCATCGGCAAGGGCTTCATTGCTGAAGCCGATAACGCCGTGGCTATGAAAAAAGGCGGCAAGCAGTTGCTGAACGTCAAGGGCGACACGGTGGGCACCCACTGTATTCCGGTAGACGGAGACAGCGTCGCGGTGATCGGGGAAAATCGCAAGCTGCTGGTATTTGATATCGAGGAAGTGCCGACGCTTGCGCGCGGGCAGGGTGTGACGCTGCAGCGCTACAAGGATGGCGGCATGGCTGACGTGATGATCTTCCACAAGGAAGAGGGCCTGACCTGGCCAATGGGTGGCAACAGCGACCGCTGGCGTACGGAAACAGAGCTCGCACCATGGACAGGCAAACGTGGTAATGCAGGCCGCCTGCCACCAATGGGCTTCCCACGGAGCAATAAGTTCCGCTGACAGGCTTGATTTAGACCAGCCTCGAAATAGCTTTATAAAGGTGCCCGGGATAGTCTGTGGCACCTTTTCTTTTTACATGAGGGGGATCCATATGGAACAGATGCGGCAGAATCTTCGGGCCTGGTATGATTTCGTGGCAGACGAAAACGAGAAGGCGCTGTCGGACATGCTGGCGGACGAGGTGGTGTTCCATTCCCCTGTGGTGCACACGCCTCAGGTGGGTAAAGCCATCACCTTTATGTATCTATCCGCGGCAGGCAAGGTGCTCGGCAATGACGATTTCCGCTATGTCGGCGAATATCTGTGCGAGAATGGCGCGGTGCTGGAGTTCAATACCCAGATTGACGGCATCCAGATTGACGGGATCGACATGATCACCTGGAACGATGACGGCAAAATCACCGAATTCAAGGTGATGGTCCGGCCACTGAAGGCCGTCAACAAGCTGCACGAGATGATGTTCCAGATGTTGCAGGAGATGCAGAAGGCGGGCTGATCCCGCCTTCCGAACTGACGCCTGTGCTGACAAGACAGCCTACGGCCTTAGTAGGACGCGCAGGTTGTCGAACTGCTAGTGCTGCTGACGTCTTGTGGCACCTTTGTTGCCCAGTTGCCGCCATCATACAGATACCGGGTTTCCTGCCAGCCGCTCTGGCCATAGAATCCCTGGCCGCGTTGCCAGAAGGTGAAACCGTGATGGTTTTCCCAGTCCACGGTCGCTGTCAGGTTGGCGCCGTATTTCTTGGCGTCGCTTTGCGGTAGCGTAAAGGTACAGGGGCTGGTGTTCATGACCGGGTTCAGCACGACCCCGCTGTTGCCGGAGACATATTGCATCGGCCGCTGCCAGTTGTCGGCATCTTTGCCTGTGCCGCCCCAGAAAAACTGCACCTGTTCCAGGTTATGGATATGGCCCGAGATAACAGTCCTAAGCGTGCAGGGCAGATACTCCTCTGTCCAGCAGGGGTCGACAGGCCCGTAGCCATAGGCGTTCATGGCCGATGTCAGGCTTTCATCCAAGTTATTGTCTTCCGATGTGACGGGTGGGTAGGGGTTCACACCCCAGATAGGACGGTGGCTGGCCCACCAGACATTCTCTTTCTGGTAGGTACCGCCAATTGACGTGGTGAAGTTGGTTTGCAGCGACGTGATGTCCGTGTTGGAGCTGGTGTCCAGAATGACGAAGCGGTTTGAATAGTCGCCGTCGCTGAAGGGATACCAGGGCTCGATATCAACCGTGTAGGGTGGTTGGTATCCTGTTGGGTCAGCCGTGCCGTTGGTGATGTTGGCCGGACACTGCAGCGATGAGGCGGCATCGAGCGGTTGCAGGAAAAGGTTCCAGCCCGTGCCCCAAGGTGCGTCCACGGCCGTGAAATTATCGTAGCCGCAGCGTTCGTGATTGCCGCGCACCGTGATCCAGGGCGATTCCAGCAAAAGCCTTTGCGCCGGATAGAACAGTTCCTGGTACCACAGGTACCAGTTGTCGTTGCTGTTCTTGTTGGCATAGCGGTAGTCACCGAGGTGCAGCACCACATCCGGTTTCAGCGTGGCCGCTTTCTCCGCGATCGCTTGGAAAGGCCATTCGAAGCTGCCACACTGTTGGTCGCGGTTGTTGCGGCATCCGCTGTCGCCGATGCTGACCATGCTGATCTGATCCGGGGTACGGGACCCAACGCTATAAAGCGTTGGAAATCTGGCCCAAGCACTGCCAAGGTACAAACCAACCGGCTTGCCCCCGGAATAGAGCGAGGCGCTTGTCCAGCTCTGGTCAAACTTGAATTCGCAAACGGTAATTGGAAACTGCTTTGGCGCCGCATTGGTGCGGGCAGTAATCGTTGGTGTCGCCTTGGTGTCAGAGGTGGTCACGGTAAAAGCGTCACACGCCTTTTGCCCCTTGGTACTGGCAACGATGAAGCGGCCAAAGCCTGTCAGTTCATGAGTGGAAGAATCATTGCCGGTAATCTGCGTCCAGGTCTGGATGACCACGCCGTCCGGCGCTGCGGTCGGGTCTGGTCCGGCAAAGCTACTGTTGGGTTGTTGGGCTGTTGCTGCCGTGCTCAGCAGTATGCCGGCGGCAAGAAGAAGTGGTTTTGACATGGCTTTTCCTGAGATCGTTGTTGCCGAATGGGTACTGGGAACGCGCTGATTCTGAAGCTAGTACCTATAAGTGTATTTGCTCGATCATTCAGGGCAATAAAAAAGGGCGCGAGTGGCGCCCTTTGGGTTGTAAATCAACGTTTGCTGTAAGTTAGCGGCGGAAATAGAAGAAGTTCAGCTTGTTACCGTCCAGGTCGCGGAAATAGCCAGCGTAGAAGGGGCTGTCGTCATTGTCTTGTGGTCTTGGCCCTGGGGTGCCTTCACATGTCGCACCAAGCTCAATTGCCTTGGCGTACATTTTGTCAACGGTTTCCCGGTCTGGCGCTGCGAGGGCGATCATCACACCGTTGCCGACGGTTGCGCCGTTGCCGTCATCCGGCTTGGCAATGCAGAACATGGGGCCGCCTGCGGACCAGCCTTTGAAACCGTCACTGTCCCACGCGCGTTCGTCCACGCCCATTTCAGCAAAAAGGGCGTCATAGAAGGCAGCAGCCCGCGCCATATCGTTTGTGCCAACAGTTGAATATCCGATCATTGTCTTGTCCCTCACATATATCGATAGGTTTGATATAGGGCAGGGTAGCGCGGTCGGTAGCTTCAAAAACGAATAGCAAGCTTTCGGCGGCGTGCGGTGTCAGCTGATACCATTTGCCTTGAGGAAGCCGAGGATCTTGTCCCCGCTGACCAGTCCGGCCTCGCGGGCGACTTCCCGACCGTTCTTGAACAGCACGAGCATACCGGTGCCCTGATATTCGTGCGCCTGGATAAAGCTGGTATCGCGGTCGAAATCGACCCTGACGGCACGGATTTCTGGTGCGCGGCCTGTTTCATGAAGTTCTTCGAAAGCGCGGTGCTGCAACAGGCATGTTGGACACCAGCTAGCGTAAATTTCCATCAGTACCGGCTCGCCGCTGGCCATCAGTTCCTCGAAACGCGCAGGGCTGTATTCTTCCCAGCCTGGCAGGATCGGGTCAGCGGATCGCACGTTCATATAGATGAGCGCGCTGCCAAGAATGACGGCGATAACGCCAGTGACGCCTAACATGGCCCAAAGCTTGTTGAGTTTCGCTTTCATAAGAGATGCCTATCTGAATTAGCCGCCAAACAGTTTGTTGGGAAGCCAGGTAACGATTTCAGGCTCGAATGCGATAACAATCAGCGCCAGTACCTGGATGATCACGAAGGGAATAACGCCCCTGTATATGGCAGTTGTCGGCACGCTTTCAGGTACCACGCCGCGCAGGTAAAAGAGCGCAAAGCCAAAGGGCGGCGTGAGGAAGCTGGTCTGCAGGTTCATCGCCATCAGAACACCAAGCCAGATCGGGCCATAGGTGCCGTCCATGGCCAACAGTGCAGGGGCGACGACAGGCACAACGACAAAGGTGATTTCAATGAAATCAAGGAAGAAGCCCAGAACGAACATCAGCACCATTACGAGAAGGATCGCCGTGAACTGGCCGCCTGGCAGCCCGTGCAGCATGTTTTCGATGATCTCGTCCCCGCCAAGACCCCGGAACACAAGCGAGAAAAGCGCGGCACCGATGAGGATGCCATAGATCATGCTGGTGATACGAACGGTGGAGCGCATCACCTCATCCAGCACACCGGTCTTGTGGGTCCGCAGGAGCGCGGCGAACAGGCCTGCGGTGAACACCAGTGTCAGCACAATCGCAAGATAATAGGCCACTTTGTCTGCCGTTGGCACCACCTCGCGCGCCATACGGAGGTCAGCATAATTCGCGATGGCAAGCAGCCCAAGAAGGGCGATCAGCGTGGCGATCACGATCATGCGCATGCGGGCCTGCAGCCGTGCGGCCCCCAGAAGGATCGCGCCAATCGCGCCAACGGATGCTGCCTCGGTCGGCGTTGCGATGCCTGTCAGGATGGACCCCAGCACGGCAACAATCAGGATAAGAGGCGGCAGAAGCGCCAGCAGCAGGCGACCGTAAAAACTGGCATCCAGCTTTTCGCCTTCTTTTGCAGGAATGGCAGGACTGGCGGACGGCCTGACAATGGCAACAAAGACCTGATACAGGATATAGAGCCCGACCAGCATCAGCCCTGGCACCAGGGCGCCAGCGAACAGCTCGCCTGCGCTCATGGGCGTTGGGGAGAATATCCCCTGATTAAGCTGTGCCTGCTGCCACGCGCTTGAGAGCACATCGGCGAGAAGGATCAGCACGATGGACGGCGGAATGATTTGCCCTAGCGTACCGGCGGCGGCGATAGACCCAGTGGCGAGCGACGGGTTATAGCCGCGCTTCAGCATGGTTGGCAGGCTCAAGAGGCCCATGGTCACGACGGTGGCGCCCACGATGCCAGTGGAAGCCGCCAGAAGCGCCCCTACAATGGTTACGGAAATGCCCAGGCCACCGCGCAAGGGCCCAAAGAGCCGTCCCATGTTTTCAAGCAGGTCTTCAGCAACATTGGATTTTTCCAGCATCACGCCCATGGCGACAAAAAGCGGCACGGCGAACAAAAGCTCGTTCCTCACCACATTGCCGAACAGGCGGTTGGGCAGGATTTCGAGGAAGGTGGCATCCAGCGCGCCTGTGCCAATGCCGATCAGGCCAAAGAGAAGCCCCGTGCCCCCAAGGGTGAAAGCCACAGGGAAGCCCGAGATCAGCAGGCCGACAAGGACCAGGAACATGGATGCGGTAAGGACAACGGACATATCCATGGCTTAGTCCTTTCGCGCCAGTTTGCCGCCGTAGCGCATCAGGTCCGCAATCGCATGCAGCGAAAGCGTCAGCGCGAACAACAGCAATGTCGACTTGAGGATATAGACGAACGGCAGGCCTGAGGCCTCAACGCTGGTTTCCTTGATGGCCCAGCTGTCCATCACATAAGGCAGGGCCGAAATCCAGAACAGCACAAGAAACGGTACCAAGAGGAACAGGGTGCCGCAAAGGTTGACAATGGCCTGACCGCGTTCGCTCATCCGGCTGTAGAATATATCCACGCGCACATGACCGTCCTTGACCGCTGTATAGCCTGCGCCGCCCAGGAACATCATGGCATTGATATATTGCAGGCTTTCCTGAAGCTGAATGCTGCCGGTGGCAAATACATAGACCATAAGCACCACAGCAAACTGAATAAGCACAAGCGCCAGTGGCAGGACCGCAAGCACATGGCCGCTCTTTTCCTGGAATGCGTCAAGCGCAGCAACAAACCTGGCCGTCATTGCGGAACTATTCCTCAATCAGGCTGCGGGCGTGGGCGAAGGCCTGCTCCGAAATTGCGCCCCAGCGGATACCGCTCTTGCGCGCTGTCTCGAAACTTTCATAGACGCGGGCAGTGATGGCATCAGCCTTGGCAGCGTCTGCCAGCACGGTCGCGGAAATCGTGCCTAGCTCCCGAAGGATATCATCGCTGAAGCGCTTGAGCTTCACACCGTGGTCGTTGATCAGCGTTTCGAGCGCCCGCGCGTTGCCGGCAGTGAATTCGGAATACATGATGTCATTTTCGGCGGCGCTGGCCGCGCGGATGATTTCCTGCTCCTGCGGGGTCATGTCTTCCCACAGTTCCTTGTTCAGGCCGAGTGAGAGTGTCGTGCCAGGCTCGTGAATGCCTGGGTAGTAATAGTTTTTCACAATGGAATGAAAGCCGAATGCCAGATCATTCCATGGCCCGATCCATTCTGTGGCGTCGATGTTGCCCTGGCTGAGTGCCTGGAAAATTTCACCGCCCTGTTTGGTGACAGGCGTGGCGCCCACGCGTTGGAGGACTTCGCCGCCAAGCCCCGGCATGCGAATCCGAAGGCCCTGGAAATCTTCAAGGCTGTTGATGTCTTTCTGGAACCAGCCGCCCATCTGGACGCCTGTGTTGCCTGCAAGGAACGGTTTGATGCCAAAGCTGCCTGAGAGTTCGTCCCACAGTTCCTGGCCGCCTTCGAAACGCACCCAGGCGTTCATTTCAGAGGCTGTCATCCCCATGGGAACCGCAGCGAAGAAGTTGAAGGCCGGGGATTTGCCCTGCCAATAATATTCGGCAGCATGATACATATCCGCCTTGCCCTGGCTGACGGCGTCGAAGCCGCCCAGCGCACCGACAAGTTCACCGGCCGCATAGACCTTGACCTTGATGCTGCCGCCCGACAGCGCCTCAATGCGCTTGGCAAGGCGCTCGGCACCGGTGCCAAGGCCCGGGAAGTTCTTTGGCCAGCTTGTCACCATCTTGAGCTGGCGCTGTTTGCTGACGATGGCGGGGGCACCGCCTGCGCCTGGTTGCTGGCCACTGTCGCAGGCCGCCACCACAGCGGCTGCGCCCACAAGGCCCGCGCCGCGCAACAGATTGCGGCGGTTCAGCACTGTGTCGCTGCTGGTCGAAGCCGTGTTCTTTGTGTTGCCTTTTGCTGGCTGGTTTTTGGCATCGAAACGCACGAGAAACTCCCCCTTACAAAAATCCCTGGCGACCATTGGTTGGGCGCCGGCGGTCAGTATAGAGCGCCCGCCATGGAGGGCAAGTCCAGTTGGTGGTCAAATCATTGGGAGGACAGGGAAAAGAGGCTTATTTTTCGAGCTCGTCGTCGGCCAGCTCATACCAGCCGTTCTGGCCCAGGCGCTCAAGCGGCCTGAAGCGTCCTTTATAGTTCATTTTCGGGCTGTTTTTCACCCAGTAGCCCAGATAGACATGGGGGTGATTCGCAGCTCGCGCCCGGTTGATATGATCCAGGATCAGATGCGTGCCCAGGCTGCGGTTCGGCTCAGACGTGTCGAAAAAGCTGTAGATCATCGAATAGCCGTCAGACAGTTCGTCTGTCAGCGCCACGGCCATCAGTTTGTGGTCGATCGCGCGTCGGTATTCGATCAGGATGGTCGGTACGGGGCTTGTTTCTACCATGTCGCGGTATTCGTCCGCTGTCATATCCGCCATGGTGCCGTCCGAATGGCGGGTGTTCAGGTAAGCCTGCAGCAGGTCATATTGCTCGTCGGTCACCAGAGGCGGGCGAATTTCGGACTTGAGATCAGCGTTGGCGCGGGCGACACGCCTATGCGACCGCGACAAGCGGAAGTCCTTGGCCCGAACGCGAACAGAAACGCATTCCGAGCATCCTTCGCAGGCAGGGCGATACACCACAGACTGGCTGCGGCGGAACCCCACGCGCCCAAGCGCTTCATTCAGCGCTGCTGCATCTGGCCCCCTCAGTTCGGTGAAAACTTTACGTTCCGTCTTGCCGTCAAGGTAGGGGCACGGCGAGGGTGCCGTGACATAAAACTTTGGAAATTGAAGCCCTTGGTCGGTCATCGCAACATGACATCCTTTCTACAGGAGGTCATAATACCACGGAACAAACAGCGTAAAGGTTAACCAGACCACAAAAATTAGTGGGGTACCCACGCGCATGAAGTCGATGAAGCGGTAATGGCCCGGAGCCATGACCAGAAGGTTGGTCTGATAGCTCATCGGTGTCGCGAAGCTACAGTTTGCGCCGAAGATAACCGCCAGCAGGAACGGCATGGCCGGAACGCCCAACTCGTGCGCCACGGAAACCGCAATCGGGGTGAACAGGACGGCGGTCGCATTGTTCGAGAGAACATTGGTCAGCACCGCCACCAGCATGAAGAAGCCGGAAAGGATAACCCAGACAGGGGCGCCCATCAGTGCTTCGATCATTGTGTGCGCCAGCCAGGAGGCGCCACCGGTTGCCTGCATGGCTGTGCCAAGGGCGAGGGCCGCGCCGACAATGGTGAAAACGCGGCGATCAATGGCCCGCGATGCCTGCCGGACGTTGAGGCAGCGGGTGATCATCATAAGCGTTGCGCCCATCAGCGCGGAAACCACAATCGGGAAAATCTCCAAAGCGGCAGTCGCTACAACCGCGCCAAAGATGGCGAGCGCCCGCCAAGCAAATTCCTGCATTGGCACATCGCTGGCGGAACTTTCCATCAGCATCACATCACGGTTGTCGCGAAGGGCCAGAACATTGGTGCGGCTGCCCATGATCAGAAGCACATCGCCAGCTTCCAGCCTGAGGGCGGAGAGGGCTGCTCGGATCATGCGGCTGCGACGCTGCACGCCAAGCACCGAACATCCGGTTTCAGCACGGAAACCAGTTTGGGCAAGCGTCCGTCCGTCCATGCGTGATGCTGGCGCGATCACAGCTTCGGCGATGACACGCCGTTCACCCGCCTTGTCGTCCACATCTTCGCCTTCGGCGGAGGACACCAGTTCGGGGGAGGCGTTCAGAAGTTCCGTCATGACAGAGCGCGTCGCGGCCACCAGCACGATGTCACCAGTCTGAAGGGTGATGTCATCGTAGGGCGGCAATAGCTTTTCCGTACCGCGCTGGATCATCCGCACCGTGACTTCCTTGAGCCCCGGGAACATGCCAGCCACGGCACGTTGGCCCACAAGGCCGTTGTCGGGCGTCAGCTCCATTTGGAACAGGAACTGTTTGCCGCCGCCGCTGGCCATGCGTTTGGCGAGGCTTGCGCGGTCAACCAGAAGGCGCGGCGCGATCAGGATGACATAAAGGAACCCGACAGAGGCCAGAACCGCCCCCGGTACGGTGAAATCGAAAAAGCCGATGGTGTCGCCACCGGTCTGTTCAAAGGCGCCGATAGCAAGAAGGTTGGTCGATGAGCCGATCTTGGTCATGTTCCCGCCCAGGATGGCGGCAAAACTAAGCGGCATCATGACCATGGCGGACTTTTTGCCCATGCGGTCAGCGAGGGCCGCAAGGATCGGAATGAAAATCACGACAACTGGCGTATTGTTCATGATTGCTGAAATTAGCATCACGATAATGAGGCAGGCCAGAATAACAAGGCCCGGATAATTCTTGCCCCACCTGACCATCAATCGTGCCGGGCTGTTGAGAGCACCTGTCTGGACCAGGCCCTGGCCAGTTACCAGAAGCGCCATGATGGTGATCAGGGCAGGGTCAGCAAAGCCCTGCAACAGGTCACGTGTGGTAACAATGGACCTGCCGCTCGTGTCCACCAGGGGCAGGACTTCGAAAACGAAAAGCAGCATCGCAATTGTCGCGATGGAGGAAATTTCCAGCGGGATACGGTCATAGGCATAGGCGACAATCGCACCGAGGACGATAGCAAACGTCAGCCACATCTGGATGGTTGGTTCAATTAATTCCATAAGAGTACCAGATACCTATGCTCAATTGTTACTGGATGCCCGGCAAAGGGCAGCCCCCCTTTTGAAAGAAAAGAGTGTTACAGACGTGCCCACCTATGGACAAGTCAAAAGATGATAGAAAGTTTACCGGAAGAGTTGTCCGGTAGGTAGGTTGGCTGAGGGCCCTCTAGTTGGGGCCCGTCAGGTTTGGCGGCACAACCGGCGCTTCCCGTAGCACGAGAACGGTAATACGGCGGTTTTCGGTGCGGTTCGGTTGGTCTGGGTACAGTGGGTCTGTGCCCGCCTTGCCGACAACCTCAAAGAAACGGTCCTGCGTTACGCCGGAATTATCCAGTACGCGGCGGGCGGAATTGGCACGGTTTGCGGAAAGCTCCCAATTTGTTTCACCATTTGGGCCGACAAAAGCGCCCCCGTCTGTATGACCCTGGATTGTCACCCGGTTTGGCAGGGTTTGAATGGACTTTCCAATTTCAGCCAGCAGCTTCCGGGCGAAATCGTATAGTTCGTCCGTGCCGCTTTTGAACATGGCGCGACGGTCTTTGTCCAGCAGTTGGATCTTCATGCCGTCTTCTGTGATTTCCATGATGATCTGGTCAGACATGTCTGCCAGGTCAGGAGACTGTTGCATGGCAAGCCTGAGCTGTTCCTGCATCTGGGCGAAAGCCGCGTCTTCCTGGGCCTTTAAGTTCACAGATCGATCATTCGGGAAGTTCGGGTCTCCGCCGCCTTCTTCGGTCTGGCCGCGTTTGTCACCGTCCGATGGGCCGCTTTGTGGCGGGCCGGGCACGGTGATAGCCACAACCGGGGAAGGGTTGTTGCCAACCGCATCGCTGGACGGCGCATTGACAGCGTCAGAACCGGTTCGGCCCGAAACCGCTGCTGTGGTTGGCGAAAAATAATCCGCAAGGCCCGCAAGGGTTTCCGGCGGAGCCACATTTAGAAGCCACAAGAGCATGAAAAAGGCCATCATCGCGGTCGTAAAGTCAGCATAGGCAACCTTCCAGGCGCCACCGTGGTGTCCGCCGCCTTGCACCTTTTTGACCTTCTTGATAATCGGCCTTACTTCGTCGTCATCTGCCACTCTTGTCTCCCACCAGCACTAGGGTGCTTCATTTGCCTGCTACGATAGTGCGTCGAATTCCTTGTGTTAAGAATAAAGTTCAAGCTTAAGCATATGGTTAACGCTTTGGCATGAGTTTCAGAATATGTCTGCTGCTTGCAGGCACGACTTCTTTGGTCTCTATCCTGAAATAAATACCGTCTCTCCACATGGGGAACAGGTCGTCATAATGGTCTGACAGCGGGTTGCCCGACTGCCCTGTTGGGTGCGCATAAAGCGATTTGTCCAGATCAGACAGGTCGAAAATGCCGCGATAACTTGGGCCAAAGGTAGACCGGTTTACTGCGCTGTCCCCCTGGCTTACACCGGCAACATTGATGGTGTGTGTGCTGCCAGGTATAGGGGTGGTTATTTCGAAAAAGTCTTTTAGAACAGGAACCTGCCCAAAAGGTCTGTGGGTTTGGGTCAGGATATGTTCGCTGCCCCATTGCCAGTTTTTCCAGTCTGCACCATGACGCGCGGACAGGTCGGCGATGGTGGCTTTCATGGCCTGCCGAGCCAAAGAAACGCAGCTCTCTGTGGTGTCAGCGGTTGCTGTATTGTCGCACCAGGCAAGCGTACTGTCACGGTCAAGGGGGGGCTGTTCATAATAAGCGGGCGCGATCTTGGTGCGCTTGATGTCTGACCAGAAAAGCGTGCTTTTGATCAGCCGTGTGCGTAAGCGTTTGAAGTCGCCATACAGGTCTCCCAGTTCATCTGCCATCAGGGCTGCCTGATACTGCCTGAGCCAGCTATAGAAAATCAGGGGTTCAGGCCTGTCTGCCGCCATGTTGCCGTCCCAAGCATGAAGGGCTTTGGCGATGTCTTCATTTTCGCCGCCCGCGGAGACGGCGGCGGCGATGAGCGGTGCCATTTCCCGCACCATATCCGACGTGATGTCCTGTTGAAGAGCCGTGAAGCTCTTCAGATCATGCTTGTCTGTAGCGTCCAGAAGATGGCGGATACGGTTGCCGCGGTAGGGCTGGGCCCAATCACGTGTCATGTAGAAAGGATAGTCGTTATCAACAATCTTCTCATTCGCTGTGGCAATCATGCCGCCTTCCGGGTTGAAGCGTGTCGGCAACTGGCCGTAGGGGATGAAGCCTTGCCAGTCATAATCCGCGATCCAGCCGGGGGAAGGCAGACGCCCCATGATTTCATTGTCGGGATGCCGGATTGGAACAAGGGCTGGGGCGTGATAGCCGATGTTCCCTTCGGTATCCGCGAAGATCATGTTTTGCTCGGGGCCGAAATAGAAGCTGCCGGCCATTTTGAAGTCTTCAAAGGTCTTGCTGTGTGCGAGCGCAAGCAAGCCTGTGATTGCAGTGTCCTCTTTCATGAGGGCGGTCCACTGCAGCGCCAGCACATACCCTTCGCGCTTGAACTCGGTGGGTGACGAGAGGGCATCGTCCATCACCGGTCCGTGGCGGGTTTCCCGCACTTTCAGCAAGACGTCACGTTCCCCTTTCACCTTGATCAGTTCATTTCTGATGATGAAATCGGCTGGCCCTTCGGGTGTCAGATACTGGTTTTCCCCGACCAGCTTTTCGATGAAGAAATCTTGCACGTCTGGGGCGGTATTGGTGAAGCCCCAGGCAATCCTGTCATTCCGCCCCAGGATGATGGACGGCGAGCCGGGAAAGCCAACCCCAACGAGGTTTGTATCTGTGGTGCTGTTATGCAGCCTAAGCAGGTACCAGATGCTGGGGGTGGTCAGGCCCAGGTGTGGATCGTTGGCCAGCAGTGGTTTGCCGCTTTTGGTGCGGTCGCCGCTGATGACCCAGTTGTTGGAGCCAATGCCTTCCGGTAGTTCGCCGCCGATCATGGCAATGGTCTGCTCAAGCGGCAGGGACGCATAGATGGTGTTCATCTCAGGGAAGGGGGCTTCCTCATCGCCTGGGTAGGTGGGGTATAGGGAATGGAGTTGATCGGTGGACAGTTTGGTCAAAAGCCTGGCGCGCGCCAGTTCCTGGCGCATGTTGCTCGAAAGGCTGAGCCACATCATCTTCTGCCAGACCATGGTGTCAATCGGGCTCCATGGTTCTGGTTCTGCACCAAGGATCAGAAATTCGGGCGGCAGGGCGCCCTTGCGGGTCTCAAGGTAGGCGTTCACGCCGTCGGCATATGTCTCAAGGGCCGCGCGGGTTTCCTGATCCAGCTTCTCCCAGGCGGATGCAGCACGGTCTGCAAAGCCGAGCGTGCGGAAATATTTGTCGATCCCAAGCGTGTCCGGGCCAAGGATTTCAGAGAGGCGGCCGAGGCCAGCGCGGCGGTTCATTTCCATTTGCCACAAACGGTCCTGCGCATGGACATAGCCAGTGGCGAAAAAGAGATCATGGTCGCTACTGGCGGAAATATGGGGCACGCCATGTTTGTCGCGGGCGATGGTGATGGCTGCTTCCGGGCCCTTGATCGTGACGGTGCCGTCAAGCGTTGGCAGGCTGCTTCTGACCCAGCCGACACCAAGAAGTACCGATAGTACGATAACGCCGGCGATTGCCGCCAACCAGACCTTGAATGTGTTCATTTTGCCTCCCCATCCCTCTAAATGTTGGACACTTGCGACTTCCCCTCTTACACAGAGTGCCACACTCTTCACTAACCATATTGGACTGACTAGTCCAGTTTCGGAGGCGCGTATGGCAAATGTAGCATTCATCGGACTTGGCGTTATGGGTTATCCCATGGCGGGACACCTGGCCAGGGCAGGGCATAATGTAACGGTTTACAACCGCACCGGCGCCAAGGCAGAGCAGTGGCTCGAGGATTATGCGGACGCTGAAGGCGTGGAGCTGTTTGCGGCGCCGACGCCTGCTGGTGCTGCTGCGGATGCGGATGTGGTGTTTGCCTGTGTCGGGGCAGACAAGGACGTCGCAGAGGTTTGCGTGGGCGAAGGCGGCGCGTTCACAGCCATGAAGGCGGGGGCTGTATTCGTCGATCACACGACGGCGTCGGCTGAATGTGCCCGCTCCATGGCGGCGGCGGCGAAAGAGGCTGGTGTCGGCTTTGTTGACGCGCCAGTTTCTGGCGGTGAAGCCGGTGCCGTTAACGGTGTGCTGACGGTGATGTGCGGCGGTGATGCGGAGGCTTTTGCCAAGGCAGAGCCGATCATGCAGGCCTATGCAAAGTCCGTGAAACTGTTGGGCGAGGCCGGGTCCGGCCAACTGGCCAAGATGGTGAACCAGATTTGTATCGCCGGTGTGGTACAGGGCCTGTCTGAAGCGCTGCATTTCGCCATGGAAGCCGGCCTTGACGCTAAAGCGGTTGTAGACGTTATTTCCAAAGGCGCGGCGCAAAGCTGGCAGATGGAAAACCGCGCCTCGACCATGATTGACGGCGAGTTTGATTTCGGTTTCGCGGTTGACTGGATGCGCAAGGACCTTGGGATTGTGCTCAGTGAAGCGACCCGCATGGGTGTGTCCCTGCCGCTGACAGCGCTTGTTGACCAGTTCTACTGCGATGTTCAGAAGATGGGCGGTAATCGTCAGGATACATCGAGTCTTATTCGCCGTTTTCGTGATTGAGTAGTGATCTCAAATGGTGATTGGTTCTAACCGGCGGCATGGTTTCTATGGTGTTTTCTCCACTTAACCGTGACGCTGCTAGGCTTTTTCTTCAGTTCACGCGGAATGGGGCAAAAAACCTTCTGTGGGTAAAGGTATTCTTAATAGTCGTTCGCCTAAAAACACTACTTAGTAGTGTTTTTTATCGGATCATATGATGAAGTTTCTTACCTTTGCCCAAGACTTGGCAATCGGAAAAAAGATTGCCGCAGTAATGGCGACCATGGCTCTGGGCTTGCTGGCCATCATCTGGATGGCGCTCGCAATGGTTCACGACCAGATGCAGTCCGATCGGATCACTTCACTTAAATGGATACTGGAAACAGCGCATGGCGTTGCCGCCCAACTGGATGTTCGTGTGCAGGCGGGGGAGATAACGCAGGATGAGGCCATCGCAGAACTTGGCCGGATAGCCACGGGGATGCGTTACGCTGACGGTGAGTATCTGTTCGCTAACAATTATGCGAATATCAACGTGTTCCATGCCGCTCGGCCGTCGCTCGTTGGCGGCGACCAAAGCCAACTGAAAGACGCAAACGGATTCTTCTTCATTCAGGAAATGTTGCGCATTGCGCAAACAGAAGGCGGCGGCAGTGTGCCCTATATGTGGCCCAAGTCTGGGTCTGACGTGCCTGTCCAGAAGCTGACCTACGTAAAGGCTTTCGAACCTTGGAAGATTTACCTGGGTACAGGCATTTATATGGATGACTTCGAGGCCGATTTCGCAGCCTTTCGGCTGAATATGCTGATGGGGGCCTCCATCGTGCTCTTGCTTTCCGGGGTGGTGACCTGGTGGATCGGACGCAACATCACCCGTCCAACCAACAGGCTTACGGCTGCAACTCGTGCCTTGGCAAATGGCAAGCTGGACACCGAAGTGCAGGACCGGGCGCGCAAGGACGAACTGGGCGAACTCGCGAACGCGGTTCAGGTCTTCAAGGAAATGGCGATCGAGAGCGAAAAGCTGAAGCTCGAAGCCGAAAAACACCTGGAGAAAAGTGAAAGCATGCGCGAGGAGCAGTTCCGCCTGCAGGAAGAAGCGGAAAAAGCACACCGCCTAGCTGCCGAGCGGGATGAGGAAGCTGCAAACCGCCGCCGTGCTGCGATGCTTGACCTTGCGGGGTCTTTCGAAGGCGAAGTCGGTACCATTGTGGACGACCTGCAAAAAGTTGTTGAGGAAATGCGTGTCGCCTCTCGCGAGCTTACGAACAACACCGAAACCTCAAGCCAGGAATGCGCCTTGGTCGCCGGGTCGGCGGGTGAGGCGTCCGCGAATGTGCAGACCGTGGCAAGTGCGGCGGAGGAGTTGACTGCCTCAATACAGGAAATCAGTCGTCAGCTTGCTGAATCTCGCGAAGGGTCGTCGCGCGCTGTCGATATGATCAATAACACCGATGAAGCGGTTCTGTCTCTTGCCGAACAGGCGGAGCAGATCAACCAGATCATCAAGCTGATCACCGATATTGCCGAACAAACCAACTTGCTTGCGCTCAACGCTACTATCGAGGCAGCACGTGCAGGAGAGGCCGGACGGGGCTTTGCAGTTGTGGCGACAGAGGTCAAGGCACTTGCGACCCAAACAGGCTCTGCAGCGACGGAAATCGGCGAGCAGATTATCAGTGTGCAGGAAAAGACTGAAGCGACGGTCAAGAGCATACGGGGGGTGAAACAGCTTATCCATGATAATGACGGTGTCACCAGTGCCATTGCGGCCGCTGTTGAACAGCAGGGCGCTGCGACTCAGGAAATCGTCCGCAACATCCAGGAAGCTGCGAACGGCACCAGCGACGTTTCTGAACGGATCGAGACGGTGCAGTCACTTGCCAATGGAGTGGAAAACAGTGCGCAGTCGGCGCGGGCAATTTCACGCAAACTCGGTGACTTGTGCGAGACGCTGAACACATCTGCCACCAATTTCCTGAGCACAATGCGAAGTGAATAGGGCGGCCACACCGGACCACACAGATTTTGTCGCTAGCATGGTCACTTGACAGGGCGCGTTAGGGCCGGCAGTTCGAAGGGTGTCAGGAGCAATTTCAGGTTGGCGGGCTTTCCGGCGCCCGCTTCCATGGCTTCATACTTCCTGCTGCGGGCCTCAAGGCGATCTTTCGGCAGGAAATGTTCGATATGGCCAAGCCAGCATATACCCACCCTCTGCCAGGGAACGTTCGGCGCTTCGTGGACCGGCTTGTGATAGTGTACGCTGCGGCGATTGAGCCGATACTGAATATCCGGATAGTGGGCTGAAAGCTTGCCACCTACCAGATTTTTGCGCGGGAAACCCACCGTCAGAAGGGCCGTCGTTTCCGCGCGCTCAATGGCCCAGCCAAGGTTTCGCAGCAGGTTTTCATCCAGCTTTTCATCGCAATCCAGCTGCAGCACCCATTCGGTTGCTGCTGCTTCCTGAACAAGATTGCGTTGCCTGCCAAAATCGCCAGCGAGGGGCTGGTGTCGGATATCCAGATGTGCGGGCTGCTCGTCGGGCTGGAAGGTTGATCTGATTTTCTGCGCGAATGCAGCTCTCTCTTCTAAGGAGTCCGTATCAACCACAAAGACGAAATGGTCGACCATATGGCGGTAGGCGCGGATGCGGCTGATGACGGCTTCTGCTTCATCGGGTACGCAAATGCCGCCAATGGTGAGTTTGCCTTTCACAGGTGGGGCAGTGCTCTGCGGTGCGGTTCGGGTAACAAGCTGTTCGCCCCAGCGCCCCAGCGGCACGGGCAACCCCAATATCCCCACCGTTTGTTGTGAAAGAACGGGAACGCCGCGCCGCTCAAGGATGGCGGTGACAGCGTTGGCCGGATAAGCAACTTGGCTCGACGGACCGTGGCGGACCCCCGACCTTCGCCAGATATCGTTCGGATTTGGGTTGACAACGCGCTCGTCCTCCATCCAGGCAGGCGGCGTAAAATGGCGCCAATTGCTGAATGTATCAGGATCAGCGCTTCCAAGCCCGCACAGGCGGCAGGTGTGCTGCCCACTGTGATCGGTCACAATATTCAGCGAATAGCAAGCTGGGCAGCGATTGTCTGAATCCACTATCTTGTCCTCAATCCCTTTTTCGGGACCGTATCTTAGGGTTGTCTGCAAAACAAAATATTTTCATATGTCTGGATAAACGCAAGGCGGGCCTTGAATGCGTTTGCAAGCCTTCCTATACTATAGGGGGTATGGTATAGGAGCAAAAAATGATCGCTGCCCAAGACAGGAAAGACATGAAAGTGCGTCTGGCCAGAATTGAAGGCCAGCTGCGCGGTTTGCAGAAGATGATGGACGTCGAAGATGCAGACTGTATCAAGGTGGCGCAGCAGATGCTGGCCGTGCGGAAGGCGCTTGATAAAGCCGGGCATACAATGCTGGCCTGCATGGTCAAAGGCAAAATGGCCGGGGACCTCCCCGGTGGCGACGACATGGAAATAGAGACATTGATTGGCAAATATGCCTAAGGAGTTCTGGTTATGAAAAATTTGAAAACGATTTCGGTTGAGGCGTTCAAGAAGGCCCACGATGCGGGATCATGTGAGACGTTGATTGATGTCCGGACTGGGGCCGAATTTGAAGCCTGCCACGTGCAGGGAGCCAAGCTGTTTCCCCTTCAGAGCCTGAAGCCAATGGAGATCCTGCAGGCTGTAGAAGGCAGTGACGCCCCGCTTTATATTCTTTGTAAAGCAGGTGGGCGTGCCAAGAAGGCTGCGGAAGCCATTGCCCCGCATACAGACCGGGATGTTCTGGTCGTGGCAGGCGGTACCGATGCGTGCGTCACCGGTGGCCTGCCTGTTAACCGAAACAAGGAAACTATGTCGCTGGAGCGGCAGGTGCGTATTGCGACAGGGTCGCTGGTGGTTATTGGAGCTGTATTGTCCATGACGGTCACACCGGGCTTTATCTGGTTGTCTGCCGCCGTGGGCGCGGGACTTGTCTTTGCTGGTGTCACGGATTCGTGTGCCATGGACATGATGCTGGCACGCATGCCCTGGAATCGGTCCTAGGCTATATAGGCGCGTTGCAAAAGACAGGCTTCCGAGCATTCTTTGGGGTGCTACTGCCTTTTTGCCGCTTTTTCCTTGACTTGCGGTCGGGTTTCCAATACTCCCGCCCGTTAATGAATGGTCCTGGCAATAACGCTAAGGACCGCACGGGCACCATAGTGCACTGGTTTTCGGACAGCACACCGCCCGTGGCGCTTATTTGAAAGGAGCGATTCGCATGTCCAAGCGTATCCAAGCGAAATATAAAATTGACCGCCGTATGGGCGAAAACATCTGGGGCCGTGCCAAGTCTCCAGTGAACACCCGTGAATACGGTCCAGGTCAACACGGTCAGCGCCGTAAAGGCAAACTGTCTGACTTCGGTATCCAGCTGCGCGCCAAGCAGAAGCTCAAGGGCTACTACGGCAGCATCTCCGAGAAACAGTTCCGTCGTTACTATGACGAGGCTGTACGTCGCCGCGGCGACACCGGTGAGCACCTGATCGGCATTCTCGAGTGCCGTCTGGACGCAATTGTTTACCGTGCGAAGTTCGTACCGACCGTGTTCGCTGCACGTCAGTTTGTGAACCACGGCCACGTTCTCGTGAACGGCAAGCGCTGTAACATTCCTTCCCGCCTCCTGAAGGCTGGTGACGTTGTGGAAATTCGTGAGAAATCACGCAACATCCCAATGGTTCTGGAAGCAGCACAAAGCCCAGAGCGCGAAGTTCCTGAATATGTATCTGTTGATGGCCACAAAGCTACGTACGTTCGCATTCCTGCGCTCGACGAAGTGCCATACCCAGTGATCATGGAACCGAACCTGGTGGTGGAATTCTACTCCCGTTAATTTTTACGGGTCTGGACATTTCAGGAAGGCCGTCCGGCATATGCTGGGCGGCCTTTTCTTTTGTTGTTCGTGCCTTCCGTTGCTGCGCAATCAGGCAATGAGGGAAGTATGCGACAGCTTGCACCTTGGCGAGAGTGGGTGGATGGGCTACACAGGCGTCAGAAGTATAGGGGATCAGTGTGGCAAACTCACTTCAGGAACTATGGAATCAGGCACAGCAGGCCCAGGCACAGGGACAGCTGGATCAAGCCGAAGCGTTGCACAAACAGATTGTCGCCAGTAAGCCCGATGCCTTGCCGTCGTGGCAGTTCCTTAGTGCGCGGGCTGCGGCACGCGGAGACTATGCGACCAGCGCACACGCCATTCGAAACTATCTGAAGGTCGATAACCTGTCAGCCGAGGGATGGCGTTCCTTGGGCGTAGCCGAAATGCAGCAGGAAAATTGGGCCAAGGCGCTTGAAGCGTTCAAGGAAGCTCTGAAGCTTCAGCCGGGTGGGATGGCCAATTTAGTATATTTGGGTGGCGCCGCACAGAGGGCAGGTGAAGATGTTCTCGCCGCTGATTGTCTTTCTCTGGCCCTGCAGGGCATGCCTGTGGCAGATATTTTGTCCGGTAACAGCAAAGCCGAACCCATGCTAAAAGCCATTCTTGAAGGAGCTCCAGCCTTCCTTGAAGAGTATGTTGCAAATCTGGTTTGGGGAGATATCGCTCACGATGGCGCGCTCGAAGGTGCACGCTGGCGCTTCCATGAAACGAAGGAGCCGGTATGGAATGATCCACACCAGAAACCTGAGCGTTTCTATTTGCCGGCCATAGAGCCCAAGCCATGGTTTGGGCATGAAGACCTGACGTGGGGTAAGGCCCTGGAGGGTGCTTTCGACGATATCCTGGCAGAGGTTCAGGCTGCCTTGTCGCTCGATGATGCAACGCCCTATATTGCGACGCACATGGCGGAAGCGGAACAATGGCAGAAGCTGGCTGGCAACAAAGACTGGAGCGCGATCCATCTTTATAACGGCGGTATCCCCAATGAACGTATACTGTCCAAGTTTCCGAAAACCATGGAGGCTCTTGAGAAACTGCCGCTTTGCCGAACCGGGGGGCGGCCTGTTGAGGTGTTTTTCAGCCTGCTGCAGCCTGGCATGCATATCGTGCCGCACCACGGTACCTCGAACGCAAGATTGACAGTCCATCTGCCAATCATCGTGCCAGAAGGCGAGGGCTGTATGCTGCGCGCGGGTGATGAGACCCGAGTGATGGAAGCGGGCAAGCTGTTCGCTTTCGATGACACGTTCGAGCATGAAGCCTGGAACAAGTCAGATAGCCTGCGGGTCAACCTTATTTTTGAGACATGGAATCCCGCGCTTTCCTCAGAAGAGCAACAAGAATTGTCAGAAGTCATGGACCGGTATGACCAGTGGTTCTCTGGTCGTGGCCGGCGTATGGATTTCTTGGGGACAACCTTCGCACAAGCTGCGCAAGCAGAGCGTCTCTTTCAGATGGCGGAGCAGACTATCCGTTCTGGTGATCCCCAGGCCGCAGGACAACTGAGGCAGGTGATTGCGCTTAGCCCGAAACACAAGAAGGCGTTACGTTACCTTGCAGATATGGCGTTCGATGCGGGCGAAGACATCAAGGGGCTTGAGTACCTGAGGCGCTGGGGCGCAGAGGTGCCGACGCATGCGCCCACGCAGTACCGTCTGGCCGTCGTGGAAGAGCAGATAGGGAGCGTCGAGCGTGCCCGAGCAGCCTACCTGCGTTGCATTCATGCCGCGCCTGGCAACATTCTGTCCTATCTGTATGCCGGATATTTCTTCCAGCAACAGGGCGACGAAGAGCTCGCAGCCCAGTTATATTCGATAGGCAATGATGTGGATGGGCAGTTGACAACGCTCTTCAAGCGCCTGGATTCTGATCCAGAAACTGCGCTTCGGTCGAAGGCCGCATTCGATTGCCTCTCACGTAAAATGCATGAGTTGCACAGAGAAGCCGCTCAAGGTTCGCCAAGGATATTGGAAGCCCAGTGGGTACAAAATCTGGGCCAGCCCCCCGCATACCGTGAAGAAGAGCAGAAGCCCCATGAATTTTATATACCTGGCATCCGCCCACTTAGTTTCCTGACGCGGGAGCAGATGCCGTGGGCGGAAAAAGTCGAATCAGCGTTCGAGGACATCAAGGCTGAACTGATGGCGGCTCTGCCCCGCGCGGACAAAGCTGGAAGGCCGTATCTGGATGCAAGGATGGATCTCGGTGCAGCTTTTGACCCAATCAATGGCACCATGAACTGGACCGCGCTTGACCTCTATAGGGACGGTAAGGCGAACAAAGCGCTTGCGGGTGCCTTCCCGAAGACGCTCAATGCGCTCAAAGCCGCCCCCCTTGTCTGCGTTGGCGATGCGCCGTTTGAGGTTTTTTTCTCGCTGTTGAAGGCGCATCAGCATATTCCGCCTCACTTTGGTCTTTCAAACCACGGCATTACGGTCCACTTGCCGCTTCTGGTTCCGCCGAACTGCCAGATACGTGTAGGGCAGGAATGGCGTCCGTGGGTTGAAGGCGAGCTGATCGCCTTTGATGACAGTTTTGATCATGAGGCCCGCAATGACAGCGATGATTTACGTGTTGTCCTGATTTTTGAGGTCTGGCATCCGGATTTGACGGACGAGGAGATTGAGGCCGTGAGGAATAGCTTCACTGCACGGGACAGCTGGTTGAAAGCCCGCCAGGTGCCGGAAGCGCCAGCAAGTGCGGAGGAAATGTGATGCAGTTGCGCAAGGTTGCAGACAAGGATGCAAAGGGCTTGATCGAGCTGATTGGCGGCATCTTCAGCGAATATGAGGGTGTGTATTTGGAGCCTGATGGCCTTGATGAGGACCTGAAGGCTTATGCCAGCTACATTGAAGGCATCGGCGGAGAAGGCTATGTGGTGGACGGCGACGATGGCGCTCTGTTGGCCTGTGTTTCCTATGCGCCGCTTGAAGGACCGCGCTTCCAGCTCAAGCGTATCTATCTCTCGAAGGACCTGCGTGGTTCAGGCATGGGGCTGAAGCTTTTGCACCATGTCGAAGACAAGGCCCGTGAACGCGGCGCGACCGAAATGGAATTGTGGTCTGATACCCGTTTCACTCGCGCTCACCGTTTCTATGAGCGGGAAGGCTATGTGAAGCAAGACTATACCCGTGACCTGAATGATAGTTCCAATACGACGGAATTCTGCTTTATCAAGGCTCTCTGACTTTACCGATCAGGGTGTTGAAGCGCTTGATGGCGTCAGGCCTCCAGATGTTAGCCTTGCGGTAGTATTCGGGCATTGCTGGCGTGCCGCTCCCAAGCGTTACCCATGGCTGTTTGCTATTGGTGAAAATATGCACATCTGGGGGCAGGGCAGTGGGGTCATCCAGAGTACCTACGCGCACAAATGAAACCTGTTCCCCCATGCCCGCATAATGGCCCCATAGCGTTGTCAGGCAGTCCGGGCACTTGATCAGGATCTGCCCCTTGCCACTTTCGCTCGGCACTTCAAGGCGTGCCAGGCCGCCTTTCAGGACTTCTAGTCGGTCACTTTCGATCAGGGCGTTTAGCGCGAAAGAGGCACCGCTTTCCCGTTGGCACCACCTGCAGTGGCAGCAATGGACGACCAACGGTCGACTTGTCATTCGGTAGTGGACCTGACTGCAGGTGCAGCGGCCCTCAAGCTGGTGTGTTGTCAAAAAGCTCCTCCATTCTGAAGGCGAATATTTGTCTCGTGCAAATCGCCAGCAAGCCGTTCAGTTAGACACTATAGCCGATGCTCTGATCTTGAAAATGTTTGCTTTTCATGGGTTTTTTTGCACTGGTCAGATTCAGGTGGATTTCTGTTGAGGCAAATTGGGGGACAACAATGTTCGGATTACTTCGAACCTACCTCGCATGTCTTGTGATGTGGAGCCATTATGGTGGTGGGGGTGTGGCTGGAAACTGGGCAGTTGTGGCATTCTTTATCCTTAGCGGATTCTTGATGACGGCAGTCATGACCGGCACCTATGGGTATAGCCCTCAGGGCATTGCACGGTTTGCTGCCAATCGGGCCCTCAGGCTGTTTCCCAGCTATTACTTCTTGCTGGCTCTTGTAATTGGCGCCCTGATATTGCGGCCCGACGGCGCCAGCGACAGGGTGCACTTGCCAGTCACGCTGGAAGGGTGGTTGGCTAATTTCAGCCTTGTCTTTCCCCATTGGCGACCGGTGGAGTATTTCCCAAGGCTGATCACACCTGCCTGGGCGCTTACGATTGAACTCTTTTTTTATGCCTTGATCGCCATTGGATTGTCGCGTTCGCTCAAAATGACATTGCTATGGTTTGCAGCCAGCCTGATGCTGGTTTTGAGTATGCGTATTTTCGGGGGTGCCAGTTTCGGCCTTGCCTATGGCACGGTGTTGGACGGGGCTCTGCCATTTTCGCTAGGGGCGCTGGCATTCCATGTCCGGGGCCGCCTGGGCGACTGGCTCAACCGCGTACCATTTGGTGCAGTGCCAGTATTGGCCGTGCTCTATTTCGCGCTCCTGGTCTTGGGGGCCAATGCTAAGGGGCTTTGGGGCGATCATGCCTGGGCCGCGAATGCCCTTGGGTCCTGGGCTAACCTGTTGCTGGCGGTTCTCCTGATTGTCGCGCTGTTTCATTGGAAGCCTAAGCAGGGACTGAAGGTGATAGATGCGGCGATCGGTCGGCTTAGCTACCCACTCTATCTGTCCCATGTGCCAGCCAAACTATTTTTAACTTGGTTTATCCCTACGCTGGGGGGCGGGGCTTTAGTGCTTTTTGCTGTAGGGCTTGCTTTTGCCCTTAGCAGTTTCTGTGCCTTTGTGATCGACAGGCCAATCGATGCTTGGCGTCATTACGTGCGCAAGCGGCAGGCTGTAGCCGATAGTCAAATCTGACAAAATAACTCGTATTATTGATCAGATGCCGTTCGATTGGCCTTGATCCGGCAAGGCAAGAAGCGTAAACCGGGGGCCTACACACATGTGTTCCGAGGGGAGCCCCGCTGCCAATAAGGGCGAGAAGGGCTGAGAGTCTGAAAGCAGCGTCCACGAGTGGAATGTCCGCGTAACAGTGACCCTTAGAACCTGATCTGGCTAACACCAGCGAAGGAACGGAGCTTCTTATGCCTGATACAGCAAATACCGATTTCAAAATCACCACGGGCCCTATCTCCGGCTCGAAGAAAATCTATGTGCGTTCTGAGAACGACCCATCTGTGCGTGTGCCGATGCGGGAAATCCACTTGCATCCAACCGCGAATGAAGTGCCTGTGCGCGTATATGACACGTCTGGACCCTATACGGATCCGGCGGCCGAGATTGATATTTATAAAGGCCTGCCCGAGCTCAGGAAGGAATGGATCCTGGCGCGGGGTGATGTAGAGGAATACGAAGGCCGTGACATCAAGCCGGAAGACAACGGCAATGTGGAAGACAAATATCTCGCGCCTGAATTCCCGGTGAAAAAGCGGCCTTTGCGTGCCAAAGAGGGCATGAATGTTACCCAGATGCACTATGCCCGCAAAGGCATCGTGACGCCTGAGATGGAGTTCGTGGCTGTGCGTGAAAACCTGGGCCGCAAAATCCAGGCTGAGAAGCTAGAGCGCTCCGGCGAGGGCTTTGGCGCTGAAATTCCTGACTATATCACCGGTGAATTTGTGCGGTCCGAGATCGCGCGTGGTCGTGCCGTTCTGGTGAACAATGTGAATCACCCGGAAAGCGAACCGCAGATCATCGGCCGGAACTTCCTGGTGAAAATCAACGCCAACATTGGCAATTCAGCGGTCTCTTCCTCCATTGCGGAAGAGGTGGACAAGATGGTCTGGGCCACGCGCTGGGGCGCGGACACCGTGATGGACCTCTCCACCGGCCGCAACATCCACAATACACGCGAATGGATCATCCGCAACTCGCCTGTGCCGATTGGCACCGTGCCGATTTATCAGGCGCTCGAGAAAGTGGACGGCATCGCCGAAGACCTGACGTGGGAGATTTACCGCGACACGCTCATTGAGCAGTGCGAGCAAGGCGTTGACTATTTCACCATCCACGCCGGCGTGCGCCTGCCATTCATCCACCTGACGGCCAAGCGCGTGACCGGCATTGTGTCCCGCGGCGGCTCGATCATGGCGAAATGGTGCCTGGCGCACCATAAGGAAAGCTTCCTCTACACCCACTTCGAGGACATCTGCAAAATCCTGAAGCAGTATGACGTAGCCTTCAGCCTTGGCGACGGCCTGCGCCCGGGCTCCATCGCTGACGCCAACGACGAAGCCCAGTTCGCTGAGCTGCGCACGCTGGGTGAGCTCACCAAAATCGCATGGGAACATGACGTGCAGGTCTTCATCGAAGGGCCGGGTCACGTGCCGATGCACAAGATCAAGGAAAACATGGAAGAGCAGCTCAAGCACTGCCATGAAGCGCCATTCTACACGCTTGGGCCACTCACAACTGATATCGCACCGGGCTATGACCATATCACCAGTGCGATCGGTGCGGCGCAGATCGGCTGGTACGGCACGGCGATGCTTTGCTATGTGACGCCGAAGGAGCACCTTGGCCTGCCTGACAGGAACGACGTGAAGGAGGGTGTGATCACCTACAAGCTGGCGGCGCATGCGGCGGACCTCGCCAAGGGCCACCCAGCCAGCCAGATCCGGGACGACGCGCTTTCCCGCGCGCGCTTCGAGTTCCGCTGGGAAGACCAGTTCAACCTGAGCCTGGACCCTGACCGCGCCCGCGATTTCCATGACCAGACATTGCCCAAGGAAGCTCACAAGGTGGCGCATTTCTGTTCCATGTGCGGGCCGAAATTCTGTTCGATGAAAATCACACAGGACGTGCGCGATTACGCCGCCAAGAAGGAAGAGGCAGAAACCGGCATGAAGCAGATGTCGGAAGAGTTCGCCAAACGCGGCGCAGACCTTTACCTGCCTGCGGACGAGGTTGAGGCGGCTGAATAGCGCATCGGCCTTCCCAACACGAAATATCCCGAAAAGGCGGTCCATGGGGCCGCCTTTTTTATTGCGGCCTTTTTATCCGGTTGCGCGGAACGTCCTTCACAATGCGTCTTATAAGTTGTATATAGCATATCAATAATTGTTAAAGCCATGAAATGCACAGCCACAGGAGACAGGAATGCCACAACCGACAAAGGGCGACACCCATCAGGACGATGGGGCCCTGCAAGCAGTATATCTGAAGGCCATGGGGGAGATTGAAACGGTCTTCTCTAACGCGATGGGCCAGATGCTGATGAATACAACCAACACCCAGCAGCAGCTTCAAGTGATGGCAGAGGCGTCCACAACCCAGGATGTCATGCTTATCCTGAGCGGCGGCAATGATCATGCGACGCCCATCAAAACAAAGGGAGGTGCATCATGACCAGCCAAGAGCAGACAAGCGGGACAAAAGCGGCCAAACCTTCGAAGTCGGGTAACGGCGCCTCCAATAACCTGAACGCGCTTGCAACCGAGGCCGTCAGTGCCGCGACCTCCGCAGGCACAGAGGCAGAGGCGCTCACCTATGTGGATACGGCGCTCGCCGCACTCTGCAACGCCTACAGCTACGCCCAGTCGATGGCCTATCAGGAAGAAGTATTCAACCTGCAGCGCTGGGAAGTGCTGATTCAGGCGTCCTACAGCCGCACGGTGGAGCGTATCGGCAGCCAAAACCCGCAGGAAATGAAAGAACAACTGGCGCTGATCGAGGATGCCATCAACCTGTATCAGGGCGCGGATGCGCGCATGTCCTCCATGCTGACGCAGATGTCGGCCCAGTTCCAGGACGCCACCAACCTCCTGATGCAGGTGAAAGCCCGCGCTGGCCGCACCTAGGACTGCCCGAAGGCAGTGTTCCAAATGCTGAAAGGGCGGTCTCCATGGGGCCGCCTTTTTATTTGCCATGACAGGCTTTCACCAGCCGCCTGATCCCCCCCCAATTGCCACCGGCGCCGATCACATATTTTTGTTCTCACGCCTTCCTGTTTGACTGGCCGCCTATCCGTCATCCGGTTATGGTTTGGCCACGTATCAAGAATACTGATGTCAAACAGTTTAAGGGGGATATTCGATGAAAACTTTCTTCAGGTCAGCTGCGGTGGCCGTATCAATGGGCGGCATGCTCGCGAGCACAGCCACGGCAGACCACCACGGCCATGGCGCGTCGGCCAAGCTTGACGGTATCCTGGCGGCCCAGCCGGATGAAGCCAAAGCGCGCTACCAGTATCGCCACCCCAAGGAAACGCTTGAGTTCTTTGGCGTTGAGCCGGGCATGACGGTCGCGGACACGCTGCCGGGCGCCTACTATAGCCGCATCCTGCTGCCGTATCTGGGTGACGATGGCGCGCTTATCGGCGTGCAATATTCCATGACCCATCGGGGCATCGACTATAAGGGCGACGCTGAAAAGCTGGCCAAACACAAGGCCTGGCCCGCGCGCTTCACCGAAATGGCGGAAGACTGGCGCGGCGGCAGCAAGGCAGCCATCAGCGCCTATCTGTTCGGCGATTTCCCGGCCTCAATGGACGGTACGGTGGATGTGTTCCTGATGCTGCGCGCCACGCATCATCTCAATAAGCACGACGGCGCGGCAGACACGCTCAAGTCAGCGCTGGCGGATATCATGCGGGTGCTGAAGCCCGGCGGCACGCTTGGCATCGTCCAGCACCGCGCGCCAGAAGGGAGCAGCGACGAATGGGCCAAGGGCTTCAATGGCTATGTGAAGCAATCTGCGGTGATCAAGGCCGTGACAGACGCGGGCTTTGAATTTGTTGAGGCGTCAGAAATGAACGCGAACCCCAAGGACCAGCCAACGGAAAGCGACTATGTCTGGCGCCTGCCGCCCTCCGGTGACGCGAAGGATATCGGAGAAAGCGACCGCATGACACTGAAGTTCCGCAAGCCGGAGTAGGGCACGTCATCCCGTCACCCTGAACTTGTTTCAGGGTCCATCTTTCGAGTGGATATGCGGTTGATAGGTTAAATCGGTGCTGTTTGCGAAGCTGGCGGTACGCCACCTGATCGGCGATCCATTTTGGCGGTAAACATAGACTCACCGGTCAAGCCGGTGAGTGACGAACAAAGAAAAGGCGGTCCCTGTGGCCGCCTTTTTAGATACTTTATTCCATCTGACGAAACCAATCACGAAGTCCTAGATGTAATCTGAGTTCTTCGTCTTCCGCTAACGACTTACAGTGCGCGATTGGACCTCGTAATGTATTAAGAGTAGCGAGCACTTTTTCGACTGCTCGGATGTCGCGGAACATGTCGCCAAAAATATCCCAATTTGTTTTAATTATCTCCCCGAGTTCACCGAAATTGGTGAAATCAATTAGTTCAGAGGATCGTGGCGTTACACCTGATGCAGTCTCTTTTTTTCTATTGGCTTGGGCGTTTTTTTTGACTGTTTCAGGTACGGCCAAATTCCACCAATCTTCGCCGTGCGTTTCCTCAAGTCTTTGAACCAGCAATTCACGAATGCTATTTTCAAGGCAGTAGAAAATAGCATAATTTGTCGACATCCGGGCAGCTTCATGTCTCAGCCTTTCGACAAATTGAGGGTAATAGGTCTGATCAATGCGTTGCTCATCGTCGGTCCTATGACCTAAATCAATGTCGTAGCCGCGTTCTATCTCACAAATGTCAGCTTCAATGGTGAGATTGTTGAGACCAAAAAGTTTGATTGCTTCTTCTGGGCGCATCAGTTTCTCAAGAGGTTTTCTCGGAGTGCTTTAAATATTGCATTAAAGACCTCCGGGTCTTTTGTTTCAGGAAGGTTGAGGTTTATCGTGTATCCAACGCGCAACTCGACATTATCCTGTTCTACAAAGCGGCTTGGAGTGTTGTGATCGGTTGAAGGCTCAGGAGCTCTTTCAGCTTTTTGCTCTTGGGCATCAACGGGGTCTGAATCAAAATCGGCCAAGTCTTTCAATGCGAAGAACGTACCTACAATGGCTTGAGTGCTTCGGTCATCTTTGGCAGCACCAGTAATTTCTACTACTTGGCCAGTCAACTTGTCGCGGGACAGTTCATAAACGTATTCGTTTCTTTCAAACAGCTCATTGAATGCTGACTTTATGCCTTCGGCTATTGCAAAGCCTTGTGTGGCTGGATTTCTGAATTGATCGTAGAGGTTTGTAGGTACTCCGTCAGACCCCAAAAAGCCCATTCGCTTTAAAAGTGGTATGACTGGACGTGCACTTCCCCCACTGTGCCCTAATTTGGTTTCCAAGAAGTCTTGCGTAAATCTCGCAGGTCGACGGGCATTTTGTATTTTCTCCAATATTTTTGGAATTAAACCGGGAGAAACCATATACGGAAGCTTTGCCGCCATTGTTGAATGTCCTTTTAAAGCAAATAGTCGTATTTGATACACGGATTGGTTTACCATAAAATATGTGGTGATGGGAACTTTGCTGTTTTCTGAAGTAATGACCTGCATTGATTTTTCGTATTGGCGGATAAAGGCTCGCACAAGACATTCACATCCATTCGCAATTTGCCTAAAAGTTTGATATAAGCGCGGTGGGGACACTAAAGGGAACGTATCGGGGGATATATGCCTGACATTCAGACAGATAAGGAAGCCAAGCGCGCGCTTGACAAGCAAAAGGCCATGGGCGTTGGGCTGGGTTGCGCACTCGGCGCTGGTTTTGGCTCGGCAATCGGGGCTGGTTTCGGGGCCGTAATGGATGATATGGCCGTTGGCATGCCGCTTGGGATATCCGTTGGCATGGGGCTTGGCGTGATGGGCGGCAGCATTTATGGCGTCATTCTGGAGCGCCGCGCCAGGGAAGACAGCGAACAGTCTTAGGGCAGGGCCAGGCTATGTCCAGTATACTTCCACGCAGTCGAAAATAGGGCAGGACATGCTTTCGCAGGGCATGAAAGCCTGCTAGGCTTCGCGCTGGCATCCATCACTCTTTTGGTTGGCCCGGGGAGGCCTTTATGACGTCTGAAACACTTCAAACTTACCGTGTGTGGGACCGCACAACCCGCCTGTTCCACTGGATCAATTTCCTCAGCATTCTGGTGCTGATCGCCGTAGGGCTTGTTATCTACAACAGCAAGGCGTTCGGCCTTTCCACCGAAGGCAAGGTTTTCGCCAAGGAACTGCATGTCTATGCGGGCTATGTATTCGCCATCAACCTGTTCTGGCGGCTCATCTGGGGCTTCATTGGCGGCGCTTACGCGCGCTTTGGCCGCATACTGCCGTTTGGCAAAGGCTATGGCGCAGACCTGAAGGCCTATCGTTCTGGCGAAAAAACAGCCTGGCTGGGCCATAACCCCATGGGGCGGCTTGCTGTCACAGCGCTGCTGATGCTTTTGACCATACAGGCGGTCACCGGCCTTGTGCTGGCGGGTACGGATATCTATTTCCCACCCTTTGGCGGCATGATCGCCGAATGGGTCGCCGCAGAGGGTGTTGACCCCGCCACTTTGGTGCCATACGCCAGGGAAATGCTTGACCCCGCGGCCTATAAGGACATGCGCGAGTTTCGCGGCCCCTTCATTGAAACCCACGAAATTGTTTTCTTCGTCTTGGCTGGCATGATCGTGCTGCATATCGCGGCGGTGGTCTGGTCTGACATCCGGCACGGGGGCGGCATCATTTCCGCCATGTTCACCGGCCGCAAGGCATTCAGCGAAAAACCGGCGGACGCTGACGAATAATCAGCGCAAGAAAACGCAACATGCAAAAGGCGGCCCGCTTGGAGCCGCCTTTTTTATGCGGACGAATACAGAACGCCACGGCTTTAGCCCCAAATTCTTTGTGTTGAATGAGCCATCCATCGTCATTCGCCGGCTTGACCGGCGAATCTATAATTATTGGAAGACTTGCAGTGGACTCGCCGATCAAGTCGGCGAGTGACGAATTAGACAAGACCAAGTCTCGTATTGCAGGGCGAAGCGCGGGCGTAAGCCATAGAGCCACGGGTTACCGGCGGGTATCTAGCTGCTCTAGCGGGCGATGAAGGGGTCTGAGAAACGCTCGTCAACCAGCAGGCTTTCATCCGTCAGGGTGTTCAGGAAGGCCAGCAGGGCGTCCTTTTCCGCCTGTGTCATATTCAGCCGCCGGGGCTGGCCGCCCGGCCGCCTCAGCCGCTGGTCCAGGTTCGGGTTTGGCTGAACGCCTGAATTATAGAATTCAATCACTTCCTCAAGTGTTTCAAACCGGCCGTCATGCATATATGGCGCGGTCACGGCGATATTCCGCAGGCTTGGGGCCTTGAAGCGTTTGTCGCCTGCGCCGTCGTCGCCCGTGACGGTGATATCAAGGCCGTTGTTGTGAATATCGTCCGCGATATGGCCGGGTGTGCCGTGGCACGCCGCGCAGCCAAGGGTGCGGCCTGTGCGGTCGCCGCCCTGGCCGAACAGCACAAGGCCTTGAATTTCCTGTGGTGTAAACACGGCCTCGAAGTCCGGCGGGTTGCCGCCGCCGGTGAAGGCGCTGTCATACCGTGTATTTGTGCTTACAATCGCGCGCACGAACTGCGCCAGCGCTTTTGCGATGCGGTCGCTTGTCACTGTGTCGCTGCCGAAGGCGGCTTCAAACAGGGGCCCATAATAGGTTGTGGCCTGCAGCTTGGTCTCAAGTTCAATCAGGGTCATGCCCATCTCAACGCTGTCCTGAACCGGCATCAGTACCTGGTCTTCCAGCGTTTCGGCGCGTTCGTCCCAGAAAAAATGGCCGCGCTCATAAAAACGGGCGTTCGCCAAACTCATGGAATGGCGGGCTGTCTGGCCGCCGTCAAAGCCGGTTGAAAGCGTCGCGGGGTCCGAAAAGCCATTCGCTTGCTGGTGGCAGGACGCGCAGGAAACCGTGTCGTTCGCAGACAGCTTCACGTCATAAAACAGCACGCGCCCCAGTGTGGCGCCTGTGTTCGTAATAGCGTTGTCCTCTGGCGTGTTGTCAGCCTCTGCCAGGCGGCCACGGCGATAGTAAGCGGGCAGGGTGGCGTCTGTGTAATTCAGCAGCACATCAGGCAGCTGCGGTGCCTCCAGCCGTGTGGCTGGGGGCTGCGTGGTGTCGCCTATAGTGTCGGTCGTGCCTGTATCGTCGGATTGCGGCGCTGGTGGCTGTACCGTAGGTGGCAGGGGCGGCTCGGGCGGCCTTGGCCGTGTGGGGCGGACCGAATCCGGTCGTGGCGGGCGCTCCTGGGCCTCGGCTGTGCCTATAGGGCCGGACGCAGCCATCAGGGCAGCCAGCATTAATGTGCTCATTGTTCGGCAAGTCGTCATTGCTTCCCCTTCCTTCGTTGCTCAAGGCTGGTACGGGCGGCAGGGTCAGCGGCCTTCGAAAAAATACTCAGGCAAGGAAAAGCAGGTAGGCGGACGAAAGGGTAATCCAGCTTGCGGCAAAGATTTTCAGGCGGAATGGCCCAAGCATTTCCGCGAACGACCGGGCAATAAAGCCGCCGGTGATTGCGCCGGGCACTACATACAGCAATATGTCCCACGGCTGGGGCGCGGACAGCAGATGGTCCCACACGCCAAACAGCACGCTGACGGCGCTGGCGATCACGGCAAGGGCCGCGGTTGTTACCAGCGGGAAGTTCCGCACGAACAGGTAAAGCGCCACCAGTTCCCCCACGCCGACGCTGAAGAAAGCCGTGGCCACGCCGCCGATCAGGCTCAGCCCCGCAAGGGCGGCATAGTCCGCGCCGGTGGGGTGAGACCGGTTCTGTGCCCGGCCGCGCCCCAGCCAGCTTGTGACAAGCACCAGTATCCCAAGCCCCACAGACACTGCCTTGAACGCCCACAATACCGCCTCTGGCGGGCTGGTGTGCAGCGCCTGGGTGGCCAGCATGGCGGGCAGGGCGCAACCCAGCACCAGGGCAAGCATGCGCAGGAAGATGGCGGGCGGCACGCCTGTGTCGGTGCCTCGCGCGTCGTGGATGCGGTGCAGCCAGCGCAAAGACCCGGTCGACATGCCGAAAGACTGGATGATGAAGCTCATGCCCACGATCTGCCCGGCGACGATGGCGATGTGTCCGTTCGTGCCCAGAAACTCGAACGCGGGCAGAAAAACAACGCCGCCGCCCACCCCGGTTGAGTTGGCGATGGTGGCGGCGCCCAGGCCCACCAGATAAAGGAACAGGCCCTCAAGGGCCGTCAGGGCACTATGGTCCACCGACATCGCCATGCCGCCATAGGCTGCCACCATGGTGGCGGCGGCCCCGGCAGTGGTGCGCGTCAGCCAGCGGGGCTTTCGTTTCGCATCCGTTCTGGTCTGGTTTATGGGGGTGGCCATGGGGGTGAAAACCTCGGTGCAACAAAAAGGGCACTTTTTGGGCACTACCACTGTGCCCTTTTGTGCCCCAAGGGCACATGCAGTGTGCCCATTTTTATGCCCGCCGTTCAATAGAAAAGCTCATGCTTTCATGAAGAAACTCTGGCTTTAAATGGGGTGGTCGCGTGCCCATGTCAGAAGGGCAAGTGAGGAAAAGTGGAGGATAAGATGCCGCGCAGTAACCACCCCGGCGAGGGGTTCGACCCAGCGAATTTCGAATTAGCTCAGCTTAACGTGGGCAAGATCAAATACCCCAAAGACAGCCCCGAGATGGCCGATTTTGTCAGTGCGCTTGACCATATCAATGGCCTCGCCGAACAGTCGGACGGCTTCATCTGGCGGCTCAAGGACGAAAGCGGCAGCGCCATGTCTTTCTCGCTGTTTGATGCTGATACGCTGCCGAACCTCAGTGTCTGGCGGGACAGGGAGAGCCTCTTTGCTTATGTCTACAAGACAGCCCATACAGACTATCTGGCGCGGCGGAAAGAGTGGTTTCACATGCCGTCAGAAGGGCATCTGGTGCTGTGGTGGGTGCCGATAGGCCATCGCCCCACGATTGAGGAAGCCACCAGGCATCTGGAATATCTCAGGAAAAATGGCCCGACCCCCATGGCCTTCACCTTCAAGCGGGCTTTTGGTGCGGATGGGGAACCGCTTGTTGGCAAGCCTGTGGCCCAGCCCGTCTGATTGCCGCCTGACGGCGGTTTTTGGCTGGCGTGCCGGGGTGTTTGTCCCGCTTATGGCTCGGTCTGTCGCTTTCTTGTGGCGCGTATGGTCTGGCCGCGCATGCTTCACGTCTATATGATTTGGCGCCTTTTTGCCGTGGGGGTAGGCTGGCACCTTGATCTTGACGACAGCAGAAGTGGGGACATCAGATGACCATTAGAAATTCTTTACGCGCGGGCGCGGCAGTGCTGGCGCTCTCGGCAGCGTCCTTGGGCCTCCTGCCGGCCCAGGCAGACCATCATGAAGCCGCGATCGAGGCGGCGGTGAACCATCCGGACAGGCCAGAGGCCGACCGCGCGCGCGACCCGCAGCGCAAGCCTGCCGAAATCCTGAAATTCGCGGGTATCAAACCGGGCATGACGGTCCTCGATATCAACTCCGCGGGCGGCTATTACACAGAACTCCTGTCCCGCACTGTTGGTGAAGAAGGCAAGATTTATGCTCATAACGGGTCGGTATATTGGGCTTTTATGAAGCAAACCACACCTCCTCGGTGTGAAGAGGGCCGCTTGCCGAATGTGACGCACATCCATGACGGCAACGAGACATTTAGTCTCGCGCCCGAGAGCCTAGACGCTGCCATGGCAGTGTTAGCATACCACGATTATTACTTCACCCATGAAGCCCGTCCGGGAGGCGGATATGAAGACGTGCCAGCTGTACTTGCCTCTCTCTATGCTGCGCTAAGGTCCGGCGGATACGTAGTGATAGTAGATCATTTAGCTCCTGCAGGAACTGGCCCAGCAGATTTTGACAGAATGCACCGCATAGATCCGGATGTCGTTACAGCACAAATGCTGGATGCTGGATTTGTGTTGGATGGGGAAAGTAATATATTACTCAATCCTGATGACGGACTGACAGGCTCGCCATTCGATCCAGCTATTCGGGGCAAAACAAGCCGGTTCATTCTCAGGTTTGTCAAGAAGTAGCAATAAAAAAGGCGCCTTGAATTGGCGCCTTATTATTCCGGCACCTTAAGCTGTCCCAAGGCCTTTGTCTTTGAGAAGCTGTTGAAGCTCGCCGCTTTCAAACATTTCACGCACGATATCGCAGCCGCCAACAAACTCACCTTTGACATAAAGTTGAGGAATCGTGGGCCAATCGGAAAATTCCTTAATGCCTTCACGCAGGTCGAAGTCCTCAAGTACGTTATAGCTTTCGTAAGGCACACCGACATGGGTCAGCACTTGGGCTACAACGCTGGAAAACCCACACTGTGGGAACACTGGAGTGCCCTTCATAAAGAGAACCACGTCGTCCTTACCGACATAGTCTTGGATACGATCGAAAACAGGATTATCACTCATTACCAGTTCCTTTGAAATTCCACTTTCGCCTAGAAATAAGCCCCCAGGGCCATCTTGCCAAGGGGGTGCGTCTAAATTAGACGAATTTTATCAGGATTAGGGTGCGAAGGCTATTCTGGTGCGCTGGTCTGAAGTGCAAGTGCGTGCAGTTCGCCGCCCATACGGCCCTTCAGGCTTTTATATACCATCTGGTGTTGCTGGACACGGGTTAGGCCCTTGAAGCCGTCATAAATTACATGTGCTGCGTAATGATCTCCGTCGCCACGCAAATCCTCAATGTGAACTTTTGCGCCCGGGAGGCCTTCCTTAATCAGCTTTTCAATGTCTTCCGCATGCATTGCCATGTGATTTTTCCTCGAATACTCGGTTGCTTCAACGATAGGTTTGTCGCCAGCCCATACCAATGTGATGGTACACATGAGATACGTTCAGCCTTTGTAGCCGGGGACATTGATGCTTTCAATGTTTTTGGGCCTGGGAACCACAAAAAGCTATCAGGGTAAGTTGATGGATCAATTGTCCAAATGCAGGTTGACTGGGCGGCTTCTCTTAGGCTTTATCGCATAGATATCAAATAGATCGGTAGCATGACGACTGTAGCAGCAAAGCATATAATTATCACAACGCACTACTGTCCTCTCGTTGGTGGTGCCCAAACCGTATATGATGCACTGGCATCAGCGCAGCCCGACAAGATTGAGATACTGACCTCTTCAACGGACTATACAACCGGCCAAAAAGTGTCGGGTTGGGAAGAGTTTGACGCTAGTGCCCCTTATTCGATTGTCCGATTTGAGGAAATACGACCGCCGCTGGTGGAAGGGCCGGTCGGGTTCTTCAAGCGCCTGTCCATGGCAGCTTACGACTTGCTTCTGAGGCGGCGGATTGTCGGTCGGCTTGAACGCCTTTCCAAAGAAAAATCTTATGAAACCATAGTGTTAGGGTCTGTTGACGGCCTTGGCTGGATGATGCGACCCCTGCGTAAAATTTTCCCTGATGCAAAGATTGTGATCTATACACACGGCGAGGAGATATCGCAGCAGGCCTACTCCGTGAGGGCGGATCAAAGGCGGGGTTATGCCCTGAGAGCGGCAGACGGTGTGGTCACGGTGAGCAGCTTTACGGCAGGCCTGCTTACAAGCAAATACGGTGTCCCTCGTGAGCGTATCGAGCTTGTGACCAACGGCGTGGACCTGGCCATATTCGATAGTCTGCCGCAGGAAAACATCCGCTCACACTTTGGTCTCACGAGCGGTCCCCTGGTGCTGGGAGTAGGGCGGCTGGTACGCCGAAAAGGCTTCGATACACTGCTTGCCGCGTGGCCTAAAATCTTGGCAGCTGTCCCCGGCGCCCAGTTGGCAATCGCAGGCACAGGCCCGCTTTCAGAGGAATTGAAGGCAGCTGCGGCTAGGCTAGAGATGGGCGGAAGCGTGCATATGCTGGGGTTTGTTGCGGATGAGATGTTGCCTTCGCTATACGCCAGCGCGGACCTGTTTGCCATGCCGAACCGTACGATGCCGGATGGCGACACCGAGGGCTTTGGCCTTGTGTTTCTGGAGGCTGCTGCTACAGGAACGCCGTCGGTTGGAGGGAACGCGGGCGGCGCTGTTGACGCCATTCTGGACGGCGAAACAGGGCGACTGGTGGACGGCGAGGACCTTGGTGCCGTTGCCTTTGCCATCAGCGAACTTTTGAATGACGAAGTCACCCGCAGAAGGATGGGAGAAGCAGCGCGATCCCATGCGCTAACGCAAGGGTGGGACGATAAGGCAAAGCAATTGCTGAGCTTTTTCAAACGCTTGAGGGAGGAAAGCTGAAATGCTGCGGCTTCTTGAGCAACGTGTCATGCGGCGCTTATCAGCCCATCCTGGGCTTGAGCGGACCGCAGCCCATGCCATGGGCCTCTTTCGCGCTAAAGCACCACTGCCTACCTATAGGGAGGCAGATAAATTTCCCAACAATAACAATTTATTACGTCCCGATGGACCTATATTCATAACGGCCCGTTTCAGGAGTGGCTCGACCCTTCTGTGGCAAGCGTTCGACCGGCTTGCGGGCTTTACGGCCTATTATGAACCACTGAACGAGCGCCGATGGTTCGACCCGGTCACAAGGGGCCAGGGCACAGATGAGACCCATCGAGGTGTTCAGAATTACCATAGTAATTACAATGGATTGGAGCATCTTTCACAGTGGTTTACGGACGAATGGACATACAAAAATCTGGTTTTGGGCCATAGTGCCCATGCGTGTGCCCTTGAAAAATACATCGCCGGGCTGATCTCAAAGGCCCCTGAACGGCCTGTTTTGCAGTTCAATCGCGTGGATTTCAGGCTGCCGTTTCTCAAGAAAAACTTCCCGGAGGCGAGCATCCTGCACCTGCGGCGGAGCCCGCGCGATACGTGGCGGTCGACCTTGAAGGGGCACCAGAATGATCAAGGTTGGAACCTTCTAAGTTACTCTGACCATTGCCATTTTTATCTTCTTCCATGGTATCGCGATCTGGTGATCAGCTACCCTTGGCTCTTGATGGATGGTCGGAGCACACACCCTTACAGGCTGCATTATCTGGTGTCTCGGCTGTCTGATCTGTTTGCGGCGGAATGGGCTGATGTGTCCATCAGCTATGAAGCCTTGTGCAACGATTTTACAGGCATTTTCGAGCGTATTTTTTCCGAAAAAGGGCACACTCATAGTGCCCAAAAATCGAAAAAGGGCACACCCATAGTGCCCAAGGAGTGCCCATTTGACCTGAGCCCTCTCAAAGGCCTGATGGCCCCACGACAGAAGGCATATGATCACAGCGCGGATGAAGAGTTTTATGCGGCCGAAGAAGCCGCTGCGGAGCGGCTACTGCGGGCAAACCTTCCCAACCTCGAACGTGATTGATTTCAGGGCTTGAAACCGCTAGCGTCCAATTACGAGACTGATCAGTTTGATAAATGGGGCGCATATGGGGGACTGGGCAACAATCGACAACGGTAAAGGCGCTTCTGTGCCGGTGAATATCTATGCGCCGGATGGTGACCCGAAAGCTGCGATGTTGCTTTTACCGGCGCTTGGGGTGCCAGCACGCTTCTACCGCCATCTGGCCGAGCACCTTGCCGCAGCGGGTATCGCAA
>Ga0209273_10000318_pt1 | contig 69639 bp, 64 predicted proteins | sample tdAd471_FD_187126 | JGI IMG/M metagenome (GOLD analysis project Ga0209273, IMG submission 187126) | Marine sediment microbial communities from the Atlantic coast under amendment with organic carbon and nitrate - tdAd47.1 (SPAdes)... | ecosystem: Environmental > Aquatic > Marine > Coastal >...
AAAATTTCGCCGGCAGGACTGAACTTGAATACCTGGTTGCCTATTTCACCGTTGTCCCGTGCATCAGTTACCCAGAGATTGCCTTCCTGATCCACGGTGGCACCATGGGGAAACACGAACAATCCGCTGCCGAAACTGCTCAGCAGCCTGCCATCATAGTCATATTTCAGGATCGGCGGTTCACTGCGGCCGTCACAGGAATTGGCCTGGCAACGGTGTACCACGTAGATGAACTGACCGTCGGGAGAGGGTTCGACAGCGGTCACCGCCGCCCAATCGGTACCAGGAGGCAACTCGCCCCAGTCCCGCTGTGTTTCGTAGGGCCTGGCCAGATCATTGCGCACACCGTGCGCGACCGGAGCCGACGCCTGGGCAAGGGATTCCAGACTGAACAAAGTTGTTAAAAGAATGGTAACGACAAGCCCTGCTCTGTGCATCGCTGGCGTCGTCCACACTGTTGGTCTTGTCCTCTCTGTTCCCGCTATTCTCGCTATTCTTGCTGTTCTCATACTTTTCATTACCCCTTCGCTTCCTGGCTTTCTTTTCTCTCCCAACTCTCCAAGCTCTCCAAGCTCTCCAGACCAGACTCTCCAGACTCAGCCCTCCTGACACGCCTTGATCCCCCGTTTCCTGGGCTCTATCCTCTTACCTCTTACCTCTTACCTCTGACCTCTTACTTCTGACCTCTTACTTCTGACTTCCGGACCAGTTTCCGTTCGCAGGCCCAACACACCAGCCATATAAAAAGAGGTTGCGAAACAGTTTAGTGCGCCCCAAAAACAAAAGGCAGATTAGGAAATCCGCCTTTTGTAATTTACTCACCAACCTGTGGATAGTCCTATCGTAAATTAGTCACCACCCTGATCTATATACTTCCAGCGTGACGAACCGAAAAACATCTCGTCCCAGCTCTGCTCACCCCAGCCCAGTGTTCTGGACGGATCCGGATTGGCCGGATTCTGTGGTGAATTATCGAATGCCCCGACCGCAGTGATTTTTGTACCTGCCGGTACATATTTAGGCTCGGCGTATTCATAGTTCAGCTGCCAGTTATAACTGTAATTGGCGATATTGATCAGCTCCTCTCGAGTGCCATCCGGATAATCGGCGTAAAAGCGCATGTACTTACCACGGAAATGCATGTGAGCATAATGTCCGTACAGATAGGCATCCCGGTCGATAGTGATGCTGGCGGTCTGCTCAAAGTTCGGATGGTAGGCCGGTATGTCAGTCCAGTTACGCGTGAAAATACAGGCGCACTGACCGGACATCCGTTCGGTCGGGACCACACCGTCCGGGTAAAACCATAGACCGATCTTGCTGGCATCGGTAGTTTCCATCCCGTTAGTGGTGTAGTGCAGTTGCACTGCCAGACTCGAACCGGCCTTCAAAAGACCTCCCGTGTTGGGTTCTTCCAGGCGCGGTTCGGCACCGGGAATATAACCGGCAATGTTGGCCACGTCGTCACTACCGCCGCGGGTCTGGCGATCACCTTCAGGGCCGATCACACGAGTGATGGTATGATGCAGAACCGTGTGGTCACCGGCAACATACTGACTCCCGCGTACCCACTTGTCTTCATCGATATCGATGGGTACCACCAGATTGATGTAATCCAGCACGCCGGTTGAAGGAACGTTTTGCTCGGGAATGTCGATGACGAAATCCGGCTCACCAAAAGCCCATTCAGTCTCGGGCCAGGTCAGCTGGGCCAATGGATCATCGGCGCCTTCCATGGGCGACCCGGCTTCAATCCACAACATAAGTTTTTGCACTTCCTCATCGCTGAGGTTCATGGCGTTGCTGAAGTTGCCGATATGGGGGTCCACCTGAGCTGGCGGCATACGTTTGGTCATCACTACTTCACGAATCATTGGCGACCAGCCCTGGGCCATGCTGTGGCCGTCCAGCGCAAAGGGTGCTATGCCACCCTCACGATGACAGGAGGCGCAGTTGTCGGCGATTATGGGAGCGATATCCTTGGCGTAGGAAACATTAGCGGACCTGTAGCCGTAGATTACCGGCTCACCACTGAACGCCACTTCGGTACTGGCGATATCTGAGCCAGAGGTCACCGCCTCCAGCGCCTGCTCCAGCTCGGCGCCAACCGGGCCCCGAAATTCCACAGTGAATGCCTTCGGGTCGTAGATCAACACTTCGCCAACCTGGGTCACACCCAGCGCATCGGCTACCACCTGGGCATCATCCATCAGTACGGGGATGTCCATTCCCAGTGCAGTGATTTCTTTTGCTACTGCGTCCCTATTGAGCTTGCCCATAGGATTCAGCAGGAAAAATTCTACACCCTGCTCTTCAAAACGGGCTTTAAGTCTGGCATAAGCCGGCAGAGCTGCTTTTAAAGTATCGCTGCCATTAGCCTGCACCAGGAACACCACGGCATCGTGATCATCGTACCAGCTCATGTGGTGGAAATAGCCATGCTGGTCCAGCAGTGCGAAATCACCGACACGATCCGCCGCCGAGGCTACAACAGGCACAATTACCAACGAAAAGGTCAATAACCAATTGCGTATTTTCATAGAAACACTCCTGACTGTTTTATTGGTGTTTTCTGATTCTTCTGGTTCTTTCTATCTATTCCAGATTTTATTCCCTATTTGCCACCAGACACAGGCAGGTAGCTGATAGAAAAGTATATCTCTTGTTTGCGCCACTAATCCAACTCTTCTTGCTGCTATTTCGTGACTCAGTCTGCAGAGCAGGCGATGCGGCGAAAGCGCCGAAAAGGTGATAATGCCTGCTCATTGTGGTTCTGTACCGAATAGACTAAGCTCTTTAGATCCAGCCACTTAGAAGCGGGATGATCTATGAGAACACTAACAATACTCACTCCACTTTTCGTCGTGCTGCTGGCGGCCCAGACTTCAGCACAGAATTCGACTGACTACCAGATACCTCGTACCGAATGGAGCCAGCCCGATTTGCAGGGCGTGTGGAATTTTTCCTCGGATGTTCCAATGGAAAGACCTGGGGAATTCGGCACCCAGCAATTCTTAACCACCGAGCAACTGGAAGAACGGCGCGCCCGTATCGAAGCACAGCGCGCTGCTGCCGACGCCCGAGCCGCCCGGCGGGTAATCAATCCCGACGCACCCCCGGTAGCCGATAGACCTGGAGGCTACAACGATTTCTGGGTGGAACGTGCCGGCATCGGTGACGATCTGGTGCGTACTTCACACCTTATCTACCCTGAGAACGGCCGAACCCCACCGCCGGCGGAAGGCGCCAATCTCCAACGTGGAGCCGGCTCCGGTGGTCCGGATGTGCCCGGAGAACGCCCTGTGCTTTACGTGGTAGGTGGTATCGCCAAGGACGGGCCGGAAGATCGTGGCCTGTCCGAGCGCTGCATCGTCGGTTTCAATTCCGGTCCGCCGGTGCGCCCCAGCCTCTACAACAACAACATGCAGATTTTCCAGAACCGGGATACCGTTGTGATCCTCACCGAGATGATCCACGACGCGCGCATTGTGCCCCTGGGGGACAAGCCGCCACTGAACAGCGACATTCGAATGTGGTCCGGAGACTCCCGTGGATATTGGGAGGACGATACCCTGGTAGTGGAAACCCGCAACTTCAACGGTCTGCGCCAGAGCTGGGGCAGTTATGGCAATAACTACGATGCCATACTGACCGAACGATTCACACGGGTGGCGTACGATACGGTCAATTACGAATTCACCGTGAATGATCCGTCCAGCTACTCGGACAGGATTACCGGCATCGTACCCATGACCAAGGTGGCTGGACAACTGTATGAATATGCCTGTCACGAAGGTAATTACGGCATGACCAACATCCTGCGTGGCGAACGCATGACCGAACAGCGAGCCGCAACCGGGAAAGAAACTGACTGAAAGATCCAGCAGACAATGGCTGGGAGCCGATGAGGAGTCAACGACACGGGTACCAGATGAGTGGTCAAAATAAATGGGGCCAGAGAATAAATACCGTATGTATTTATACATTGACCCCATTTAAAGCCCCTTGGTTTTATCCAACTCTGACACCGCTTAGCTCCCTTTAACCAGCCCACTTTTAAGAAGCAAAGGTGATAACAATGTCAATAAAATCGCAAAAAACCGTCAGCGCTCTGGCTTTTCTACTGCTGTTTTGTCTGGCCACAGGGCACGCGGCCGAAGAACCGGTTTCTACCACAGCTGGCCTGATTAGCGGTAAAAAACTGGATAGTGGTGTACAGGCTTTCCTTGGTATCCCCTATGCCGCACCTCCCGTGGGCGACCTGCGCTGGCAGCCACCGCAGCCACCGATTCCATGGCAAGGCGTTCGAACGACGGAAAATCACGGGCCAGCCTGCATGCAAAGGCGGGAAAACGTTTTCATGAGTGAAGACTGCCTGTTTATTAATGTGTGGACTAAGGCCGAAAGTGATCAAAAACTGCCGGTCATGGTGTGGGTACATGGCGGCGGCTGGACCAGTCATTCCAATAGCTATCCCACATACGACGGCGAAGCGTTTGCCGACAACGGCGTGGTACTGGTCTCCATCAACTACCGCCTTGGCGCCTTTGGCTGGATGGCCCATCCAGCGCTGTCCGCCGAATCGGAGCGCAACGTTTCCGGTAACTATGGCATCCTGGACGCCCTGCTGGCCTTGCAATGGGTGCAGGACAATATCGAGCAGTTTGGCGGCGACAAAGACAACGTCACGATTTTTGGTGAATCTGCCGGTGGTGCAAGTATGTATGCGTTGCTGGCAACCCCAATGGCCAAAGGGCTTTTTCACAAAGCAATCTCACAGAGCACCTGGATCACCACATCGAATGTCACCAATCTGAAGACTGCCAACGGTTTTTCCGAGAGCGCCGAGGATCGCGGCGCGACAGCGATCAGTAAAAAGTTCACCGAGCTAAACATTACAGCACCGGTAACCGCAGAGAGCATGCGCACCTTGGACGCACAACAGGTACTAGAGTTGGAACACCGGGTTTCCCTGGCAGTCGATGGCTGGCTCTACCCTGAGCCGCCTATGACTATCTTTGCCCAGGGTAAACACAATATCGTACCGCTGCTCGCCGGCTTCAATGATGGCGAAGGCCTGCTTTACACGCGCCGCAACAACGTGCCTGAGTCGATCACCAGCCAGCGCCAGGGGCTACTGGATCAGTTCGGCGCCGACCAGCCGGAACTCGTGGAACTGTACGCGGCAACCAGCGACGAGCAGATTTTCGACATGGAGGTCGATTTACGCACCGACACCAGTTTCGCCCGAGCAACCCGGGAGCTGGTTCATACCATGGCACGCACTGACGCGGACACCTACATGTATGTATTCACCCGCAATCTGCGTGATCCATCTCAGCGGTCCCCTCACTTCATGGAAGTCCAGTATGTCTTCAACAATCTTGGTCCGACGGCTTCAAGCACCGACCAGGATATCGCGCAACTGATGAACAACTACTGGGTACAATTCGCCACTACTGGCTCCCCTAATGGTGAAGGCCTGCCCAGTTGGCAAACCTACGACCTGGAATCCCGCCGTCAGCAAATCATTGGTGTAGAGGTCAAACAGGGATTGCTCTCTCGCACCAAGCACCTCGATGCGCTGGATCGATACCTGCTGCAGGGTTACGGGCTGTCTGGTCATTAGGGCAGCGACAGATAAGATTTAGTCTTGATTCCTGCAAAACGAATCTGTCCTCCTTTGCGCGATAATTAGGTGCCTATCAAATCTTAACGAAAGTAAACCATGTCAGAAATTGAAATGCAGTTTCCACTTCGCCAAAAACACAATCCGAGGTATTCCATGCAGATAAATCGCTCCCTTCCACCAGCAATTACACAGTCCGTATTCGCCTTGCTGAGTCTGGTATGGCTGACCACAGCCTGGGCACAACAACCCCCTCCCCCACCAGGTGCGTACGATGCTGCCCCCTATCTGGGCGAAATACGAAACAATTACCTGTATGGCGATATCTGGGAACGGCCACAACTTTCTGCCCGTGATCGCAGCATGATTACCGTGGCAGTAAATCAGGCACTTTATGCAACCAACGAGCTTCGCCTTCATATGGGTCGGGCGCTGGATAATGGTGTTACCCAGGCGGAAATCTCTGAGATCATCGCCCATGTGCTCTGGTATTCAGGTTTCCCGACTGGCGTTAACGCCGCCAGAGTGGCCGCCGAAGTGTTTGCCGAACGAGGCCTGCCAACCACCCCGCCTGGTGCCTCGGCACGGCAGGTTCCAGATGAGATCGACGAAGAATTTCCAGGTGCTTTCCCCCAGACACCTTATCTGCGCGATATGCTCAATCAACTGGTCTACGCAGAAACCTGGAAGCGCGAGGAGCTATCTCCGCGGGATCGCAGCATGATAACAGTCGCGGTGGGGACGGCACTCTACGCTTCCAGCGAAGTCCGTTACCACACCGGTCGGGCATTGGACAATGGCGTTACCCAGGAGGAAATCTCCGAGATAATTACCCATGTTACCTTCTATGCCGGGTTTCCAACAGGCGTCAATGCCTCCCGGGTGGCAGCCGAGGTGTTCGAAGCCAGGGGCCTGCCTCTGCCCGACAACAACCGTTTTCCAGGGGCTCCCTACCTCGACGAACTGGTCAGCGGACTTGTGTTTGATGAAACCTGGTCCCGCCCACAGCTGTCGGCACGGGACCGCAGTCTGGCGGTTATCGCCATGACCATGGCCGCCTATCAGACCGATCAGCTACGCGTCCATTTGAATCGCGGCCTGGACAACGGCCTCACCCCACAGGAACTTTCCGAACTGATGGCGCAGATTACTCTGTATGCTGGCTTTCCGTCCGGGGTAAACGGTTCGCGCACGCTGGCAGAAGTACTGCAGGCAAGAGGTATCCCATTGCCGGAGTAAGCAATGCACAACCAGTTTTGGCGAATTGGTTTGGCAAAGTGTTTTGGCTGAGAGTTCCGGCTAAGTATTTCAGCTGAGAGTTTTGGCTGAGAGTTTTGGCTGAGAGTTTGGTAAAAAGTTTGGTTAACGGCTTGGTAAGAAGCATGGTAAAAAGCCTTCTGCAATAAAAATAAAGGGGTTGGCATATGACAAAATCACTTCGAACCGTCCTGCTCAACCTGTTGCTGCCGGCTGTCTTGGCGATATCCAGCAACAGCAGTGCCCAACCCCGGCAGGCAGCCTTCAACCCGGGCGAACATCCTGGTGCCGGTATTTTCCAGGATAACTGCGCAAGCTGCCACGGTGATCCCGACATTCCTCGGGCACACAGCTTGCAGACACTGCAAACTATGTCGGCAGACGACCTGCAGCTGGCGCTGACCGAAGGTCTGATGGCAGCACAGGGTGCCGCCCTAAGCCCGACTGCACGAACGCTGCTGATTGATTTCCTGGCAAGGGATAACGACGACAGCTGGGTGGCTGCTATGTTTTGTGATTCAGCAGATCGTCAGGTTGATCTGGACCAGCCCGTCTACCTGTCCCGCTTTGGAATCGACGAAAATAATTCCCGGTACATGAGCGCTGAACAGGCAGGGCTGGGCAAAGACGACATGGGGGGCCTGGAGCTTGCCTGGGCGATCGGCTTTCCAGGCGCCGGTGCATTGCGCAGCTCACCGGTGCTGGTAGGTGACACCTTGTTTTATGCAGCTAACGGTACTCGCAAGATATTTGCTCTCGATGCGGAAAGCGGCTGCGCCAGGTGGGTATTCGATTCGCCAACTCGCTTACGCTCTTCGTTAACCTACGGTCTGCTGGGCAGCAATGGACCAGCAGCAGTTATCTACGGCGATGCAGTCGGCTTCGTTTATGCACTCGATGCGAAAAACGGCCAGTTAATCTGGTTGAAAGATGTTCGAAGTCACGGACGCGGCATCCGCATCACTGGTGCACCGCTCCTGCATGACAACAAGGTCATCGTACCTATCTCCAACTCAGGTGTTGGAACGGCGGCTGATCCAAACTACGAATGCTGTGAGGGTCATGGGGCCGTTACCGCACTCAATGCATCAGACGGTGAAATTCTCTGGGAATACCACACCATGCCAGAAGCGCAGTACACCGGTTCGGTAAATGCGCGAGGCATCCCTCTCAAAGGTCCCTCCGGCGCGCCTATCTGGTCGACACCTACCGTGGATACCAACCGCGGACTGATCTATGTCACGACGGGAGAAAACACCTCACACCCAGCCACCGATACCAGTGATGCCATCATTGCCCTAAATCTGGAAACCGGTGAGCCACGCTGGCTATTTCAGGGCCTGGAAAGAGACGTCTGGAATATGGCCTGCGGGCGAAACCGGGATCGCGCCAATTGTCCCGACCAGGAACAAAGCGCACTGAAAGATTACGATTTTGGCGGGTCTGCAATTCTGGTGAACACTGAACATGGCGATATTTTACTGGCGGGTCAAAAATCTGGAGATCTGTGGGCACTGGAGCCCGACACTGGTGAGCTGCTGTGGCAGCAACGCATCGGCGACGGCACCGCGTTGGGCGGCAACCACTGGGGAATCGCCAGCGACGGCACCCGGGTTTTTCTGCCAATCAATGATCCTGGCGTGGCACGGGAAGGCTTCACACCGCGACCTGGCATGTACAGCTTCTTTGTCACCAGCGGCGAGCCCAGCTGGTCTTACCGCTTACAACCCGCTTGTGAGGCAGGTCGGGACCAGCGTGTAAATGCCTGTCGCAGTCGCTTTGGCATGTCGGCAACCCCACTGTTGGTGGATGGCGCATTAATCAGTGCGGGAATCGATGGTCGTTTGTATATCTTCGACAAAGACTCGGGAGAAATACTGTTTGAGTATGACACCGTGCGAGAGTATTCCACGATCAATGGCGTGGCCGGCATCGGTGGCTCTATCGACAGTCACTCCATTGCAGCTGGCGGCGGGATGCTGTTCATTGGCTCCGGCTATGGTCGCTTCAACCAGACTCCCGGCAATGTGCTGCTGGCATTCAAACCCCGCGATTGAAAATCAGTACCCGGTATTGGTTGACCTACATCAACTTCTTCCTCTTTGACGTCTCTACAATGAACCGCTATCGAGCAGAAAGTCGATATCCCCTAACGCGGAGATTGTCCCATGAAAAAAACACTCTTGCTGACCAGCGCTGCGTTATCTCTGGCCCTTTTTAATCCTGCAGGTTTTGCGCAGTCGCTGATCGATGGTGTCTACAGCTCACCAAGCGGTGAAAACGGCCGCGGTTCCTGCCAGTTGACCATTACCAGTCTTGGCGAAGAAACCAAATACGGTGACCAGCTGTTCAGGCTGGAATCTTCCGGTGAGGGCGCCTGTGAATGGAGCGCCATTGGCATGTCCAAGAACTTCGCTATTACCGCAGGCTCGGTTACCGGCGGTGGAGTACCCACATTCGTAAAGCTGACATTCCCGTTTGGTCCGGCTGGCAAGCGTATTCAGATGACGTCCTTTGACGCCGACGGCGCGGTTCGTAACGAGGAAATATTTGTTCAGAGCAACGACTCTCAGTACCTGGCCGAATAAATCTGCCCAGACTCACTGACCAGGCGCCCGGTTGTGTTCAGCCGGGCGTGTTTGCGCACAATTAAAATCACACCCTGTCAATCCTGGCAATTCCTTAAATGCCCACTTAACAAATCAGGGCATATCACTCCACTTCCCCTGCCTGTCATAACCTGTCGAATGTTCACATATTCATAACCCGCTGTCGCAATTTGCATTTTTTGTTGCGCTATTCCGTTGACTTGCCAGATTTTGCTGGTAACCTCAGGAAAAAAATATCAAAATGGATTTTGCGACATGGATATACCTGCCGAAATACTGGTCAACCGCTACAGCGATCATGGGGCATGGCTGCCCTGGGACACCCGCTCAGTCCATGATCTGCTTGCTGAAAAGAGCGATACCAGCTCCATACGCACCACTGAACGCTCTCTCGAATCATCGGACCTGATCCCCAGCTCACTGGAGATCGACCAACTGGTTGATGAGTTCAGTCGAGCACCTCGCCGCAACGTACTTGATGCCTTACAGCAAGACGCTAAGCGCAAACGGTTTGTCACGCTGCTACTGCAGGAGCACACCAATGAGCGCGGCCTCCGCGTGCTGTTCAGCAATGACCTGCGTGGCGGGCGTCGCTGGGTTTACCTGAAATCTGCTGATGACACTCAGGAACTGATCGACGGTTTGCTGGCGCTGGTAGACGATCGCAACGTCCTGCTGCTACCCAGCGGTGGCATCACTGCGCGAATTCGATCTCTGCAGAGCCAGCTGGACAGTCCGCACCTGCGAGTGGCTCCCGGCAAAATTATCCGCTTTGGCCTGCCAGCCTATTATGATTCAAAGACCGAGTTCACCTGGGAATCCTCAGCCAAGCGAATTGGAACCAATCAAACACTGAGCAATCTCGATCGCCTGGAAGCAGAGAGTATTCATATTCTCAGGGAGGTTGTCGCCCAGGCAGATAACCCGGCCATGCTGTTTTCTCTCGGTAAAGATTCCTGCGTAATGCTGCACCTGGCGAAGAAGGCATTTTATCCAAGTAAACCACCGTTCCCTCTTGTGCATGTGGATACCCGCTGGAAGTTTCGTTCCATGTATGAATTCCGTGACGAAATAGCACGTTCCAGTGGTATGGACATGATCATCCATGTCAATCCTGAAGCTATCGAAAAGGATATCAACCCCTTTGATCACGGCAGCGAATTGCATACCCACATTACCAAGACCGAAGGCCTGAAACAGGTCCTTGACCAATACAAGATAGACGTTGCCCTGGGCGGCGCTCGCCGTGACGAAGAAAAGAGCCGTGCCAAGGAACGGGTGTTTTCCATCCGCAACAGCAGTCATCGCTGGGATCCCAAACGCCAGCGTCCGGAACTGTGGAGTCTGTACAACGGTTACAAGACAAAAGGCGAAAGCATACGCGCTTTTCCACTTTCAGACTGGACTGAACTGGACATCTGGCAATATATCTACCGTGAACAGATCCCAATCATACCGCTCTATTACGCAGCCTATCGGCCAGTGGTCGAACGTGACGGGATGCTGATGCTGTTAGACGACGACCGAACAGAACTCTATAAAGGCGAAGAAGTTCAAATCAAGAAGGTGAGATTCAGAACGCTAGGTTGCTATCCTTTGACAGGCGCCATTGAATCAGAGGCAGACGATTTACCCAGCATTGTTCTGGAATTACTGCAAAGCAGAAGCAGCGAACGCCAGGGAAGAGTCATCGACAAGGATTCCAACGCCTCGATGGAAAAGAAAAAGCAGGAGGGCTATTTCTAATGCTGCAAGCTACGGACAGAAATTCTTCACTGGAAAAAGTAAAAGCCTATATCGAAAACCAGGCTGGACTCGATCAGCTGCGATTCATCACCTGCGGCAGTGTGGATGATGGCAAGAGCACGCTGATCGGTCGTATGCTCTATGAAGCACAATCAATATTTGAAGATCAGATTGCTACACTGGAGTCAGATTCCAAAAAGCTAGGTACCCAAGGCGGGGAAATTGACTTTGCCCTGCTGGTCGATGGACTGGCAGCAGAGCGGGAACAGGGAATTACCATCGATGTGGCTTATCGGTATTTCAATACCGATCGACGGAAATTTATTGTTGCCGACACCCCGGGCCATGAGCAATTTACCCGTAACATGGTGACCGGCGCATCCAATGCCAATGTCGCAGTAATTCTCATCGATGCCTCTCAGGGGGTGCTGACCCAGACCCGCAGGCATTCTTTTATTACCTCCTTGCTGGGCATTAAACATGTAGTGCTGGCAGTCAACAAAATGGACCTGGTAGATTTCAGCTCCAGCGTATTCGACAAGATTGTCGAAGATTACCAAGCATTTGCAAACAACCTGACGTTCGAGTCAATCACACCAATTCCTGTTTCCGCCCTGCTTGGAGACAACGTGGTCGATCGGTCAGCCAAGACGACCTGGTATCAAGGACCAACCTTATTGGGTTACCTGGAAACAGTAGAGGTCGTGCATTCCAAAGATGAGGACCCGTTTCGCTTTCCGATCCAGTGGGTTAATCGCCCCAGCGCCGATTTCCGCGGTTACGCCGGAAAAATTGTCAGCGGTAAAATTGCCCCTGATGACCAGATCAGGGTATTGCCTTCTGGTGAAATTGCTACCGTTAAATCCGTTCAGCTGTTCACAGCCGACATGGATGAAGCGGTCACTGATCAATCGGTTACCCTGACCCTGGATCGTGAAATAGACATTTCCCGTGGCGACGTTATTGTTTCTGCGGAATCGCCATGCGAGGTTTCCGATCAGTTCGAAACTTCCCTGGTCTGGATGGATACGGAGCCGGGATTCATAGGAAGGTCCTACTGGCTGATGGTTGGTACTCGGCGCGTCAATGCCACCATCACCGAGATTAAATACAAGTACAACATCAATACGTTTGACAAACTCCAGTCCCGCTCTCTGGAATTGAACGACATCGGCGAAGTGACAATCAACCTCGATCAGCCAATCCCCTTTGAAGCCTATGGCAAGTGCAAAGAGCTGGGCGCTTTCGTTTTGGTAGACCGTTACAATTACGCCACGGTTGCAGCCGGCATGATCAACTTTTCTTTGCGTCGGGCGCAGAACGTACACCGCCAGGCACTCGTTGTTGACAAAGAAGCCCGTGCCAGACTTAACGGCCACCGACCTCGAGTACTATGGTTCACGGGTCTGAGTGGATCCGGCAAATCGACGGTGGCCAACGCCGTCGAGCAGGCTCTCCACAAACAAGGTGTACGCACCTATATTCTGGACGGTGACAATATCAGACATGGCCTTAACAAGGATCTGGGATTTACCGATGCCGATCGGATAGAAAACATCCGCCGTATCGCGGAAGTCGCCAAATTGATGGTAGATGCTGGCGTAGTGGTTCTCACCGCCTTTATTTCTCCTTTTCGCTCTGAACGCGACATGGCCCGCGCTCTGTTCGGCGAGCAGGAGTTTGTGGAGGTTTATGTAGACGTGCCGCTGGAGATCGCCGAACAGCGTGACCCAAAAGGTCTCTACAAGAAGGCTCGCAAAGGCGAACTGCCAAATTTTACCGGAATTGATAGCGCTTACGAGCCACCCAAGACAGCTGAAATCACATTGGCAACGGGAGATCTTTCAGTTGAAGAGTGTGTCGAGCGAGTACTAACTGCAATGGAGGACATTTAGTAAAATGGAAACAGCAAACTACTACCAGGAATCTCGCCTGCGCAGCCTGTTAAAAGCATTTTCCTGGCGCATTCTGGCAACCCTGACCACGGCCACCATTGCGTTTTTCGTGGTAGGTGAACTGGTGACTGCCGCCATGATTGGCAGCATCGAGTTCTTCTTGAAGTTCGCCATCTACTACGCCCACGAGCGCGCTTGGCAACTTGTTCCCAAACTCTAAAAGCAGCTGTCGATAAAAGCTGCCAACCAACTAATCGTTGAACATGTCTACAACAGCCACAAAGTCAGGTGGCCCGGGCAATCGGGCCACCTTTCGATCCGTTACTTGGTCTTGATTACACGCAATACAAAGCGATCGGTGGCACCACGGACACTTGGGTCAAATACCATATTACTCCGTGGGTCATCAGGATTTTCCAGAATCGAGCTACTGGCTGACACGAACATGCCGGCAGCCTGAACATCGGCGACTACCTGCGCCTCCAAAGCCCGGTGTAAAGGTCCTGGATCATAGACCGGATAAGCCGAATGTTCGATGATTCCCAGTACGCCACCAGGCTTCAATACCCTACGCATTTCCGCCAGGAAATCCGCAACAGCGTTCGGATTGTCGGAAAGATAAAGTTCGTGGAACTCCAGTGCGATTACCGCCGCATCGAGGGAATTATCCGGCAAACCCAGATCGTCTGGGTTACGCATAATCCGCTCAACGTTGGCCAGTCGATTATTAGCCAGCCTTTCATTGATAGCAGCGGAAGTTCTCTGACCTCGCTCACCTCTCAAAGACGCCGACGAATTCTGCATGTACACCGTACCTGAGCTACCAACAGCATGTGACAGCACTTCGGTATAGTAGCCCGCTGCAGCAACCAGATCGACCACGGTCATGCCCTCGTCAACTCCGAGGAATTCCAGGACCTGGGCTGGCTTTCTACCGGCATCCCTGGCCTTGTCCGCCTCTGGGCGTCCAGGGTCGTTGGTTAAGGCATTTGCAAACGCGCGAACATCCAAAGCTACCGCGGAATTCACAAAAACTAACAAAATCGCCGCAATGGCTAACAGTTTTTTCATAGTAGTACCCTGTTTTCTTGTGGTTACAGCGGCCTGAGGTTACTACGAAAAGCATCGGAAGACTACCTGGGGAAACGCCATAGTTTATTGGAGGTTCCCTAGGACTACTTTTTCCAGTGAGATACTATAGCCCCATGAGCTTATTTTCTGACAACCAATTAGCAACGCCGACTATCGGAGAACCCGATCTCCCGCGGGTTTTGTCGGTCACCAGCCTGAATCACCTTGCACGTTCCTTGCTGGAAGGCAATTTCCCTGCCGTGCTGGTGGAAGGGGAAATCTCCAATTTCAGTACACCGGCCTCAGGTCACTGGTACCTGACATTGAAAGATGACAAATCCCAGCTCCGCTGCGCCATGTTTAAAAACAGCAATCGAAAAGTCCGTTTTCGGCCTGGCAATGGCATCAACGTACTGGTGAAGGGAAGACTCAGTATTTACGAGGCACGAGGTGACTACCAGCTTATTATCGACGACATGGAGGAAGCAGGCGATGGCGCTCTGCGCCGTGCGTTCGAAGAACTAAAAGCCCGTCTGGCTGAGGAAGGACTGTTTGAGGAAACTAACAAGCAATCCATAGCCGGCGGCTACCAACATGTTGGTGTCATTACTTCGGAAACGGGCGCAGCAATAAGAGATATCCTGACGGTTTTGCAGCGCCGCTTTCCAGGCATCAGAATTACCCTGCTGCCAGTGGCGGTTCAGGGCAACGAAGCAGCCAAGGAAATTGTCAGCGCCATCGAGCGTGCCAACCGACTGGCGGAACAGCTGGGGCTTGAAGTCTTACTGGTAGCGCGCGGCGGCGGCTCGCTGGAAGATCTGCAGGCATTTAACGAAGAATCTGTTGCCCGGGCAATCCACGCGAGTGAACTCCCTGTCGTTAGCGGTGTAGGCCACGAGATTGATTTCACTATCGCGGATTTTGTGGCAGACCTTCGGGCTCCTACTCCATCGGCGGCCGCCGAGCTGTTGAGTCCAAACCAGCAGGAATACCGCCAGACCCTTCTGAGTTTCCAACAAAAGCTGACTGGCTCGATCAGCAGACAACTGAAACTGTATGAACAACAGGTTAGATGGCTCACCCGCCAGCTTCGTCACCCTGGCAGATGTCTGCAAGATCATGCCCAGACCCTGGACCTGCTTGACAATCGCGCCAGACGGGCTCTGCACTGGCAGCTCCAGAAAAAAAAGAACACGCTTCGCGAGCTAAAACGAACCCTGCTTGCCAATTCACCCTGGCAAAGGCTGGATAACCTGAAGAACAACCAGGCAAGCCTTCAAGCCCGTCTGGTCCAAGCCGTTCGAAACCGACTTAAGGGCAACGCCACCGTGCTGAATCAGTTGATACGTAATCTGAATACAGTGAGTCCGCTGAATACCTTGGCCCGGGGATTCAGTATCACTTACGGTGATAACAACGAAGTGCTACGCGACAGTTCCAATACAAAGCCTGGAGCACTAATTACAACCCGGCTGCATAACGGCAGTATTGAATCACAAGTCCGCAACGTGCGATCTGGCTCCAACCTTAATGAGGAGAGTGAGTAATACGATTAATGGATCAACCCTTGCCGCCCCATGAACAACTGAGATGTGCAACCTGGCACTGAGATAGAGGCGGGCTATCAGATTGGTCTAGCGGTCCACACCGGCTACGTTGTTAAAACTCTCACTTCTCTGACGCACAAAGCCCGACAGATCACGTATTAATCCCGTCCTTTTCCCGGTTAATTAGACCTTATACTTAACAAGGGAATTAACGAAACTGGTGCCAGTATACAGTTCCATTGTGAAACCTGTTCCAATTTTTCAGCCCGCTTCCACGCATTGAAAACAATTGTGGAATGGTTCTAGTTCCCGCGCCAATCATCATGAGAAAGTAATCTCTCGCTGTGACCAACTTGTCGCTGATCACATTTGGAAACTGATGACTGGAATTTAACCGGTAACAGGATTAACGAGCCGGAAAGATCCGGAAATAAAAGAAACCATGCTGTTCCTAGAAACACTTTTCATGCTTTTGGTAGGTCACGCCCTGGCGGACTTCGTGCTCCAGCCGGAAGCAATGGGCTGCGGTAAAAATCGCAACAACGAAATCCACAGCGGTGAACAAAGCCTGTTTCCGCACTGGAGCTACTGGATGACCGGCCACTCGCTGATTCACGGTGGCATTGTTTTTCTGGTAACCGGAAATGTCTTGCTGGGCTTGATTGAGTCCTTTGCCCATTGGGTCATTGACTTCCTGAAATGCGAAGGGCAACTCACCATGCACCAGGATCAGGCTATCCACGTCATGTTCAAGATAGTATTTGCCGCCTTCGTCTGGGCCAATTTGTAGTTCCTTATCCGATCCGACTTGTTTTGTCTCAATACTTCTTCCAGCTTTGAACACTGCCAGGATTCAGTTTATAGTTCCGGTATTCACCGTCAGGAACCCGCGGAGTCAACAATGAACAAGCGTGAACAGCAACGATTAAAGAAGCAGCAGAGGCAACAGGAAGCTGTACGCAAGCAACAAAGCCAGAAACTCATGATAAAGGTGGGACTTTACGTGGTCGCACCCCTGTTTGCCCTGGTGGTACTTTTCACCCTGTTCTCTCAGGGACCAACCTATTCTCCCATCGAGCTGGCGGAAAATGATCATGTCAGGGGTGACCCCTCGACTCCGGTCACCATTACCGTTTATGCGGATTTTCAGTGCCCGGCATGCGCCCAGGAAAACCAGTTGATGTCGCGTGCCTGGCTAACAATCAGCGATAAAGCACACCTGGTTTTTCGGCATTTTCCCATCACCAACACACACCCCAATGCCTGGCAGGCATCTCTGTATGCCGAGGCTGCCAGCAGACAGGATCGATTCTGGGAAATGCATGACTATTTATTTCTGAATCAGACCCTTTGGGGGCCGGCATCCAATCCGCTGGATGAATTTGACAGCTACGCACTGGAACTCAATATGGATATTGAACAATTGCACGCCGACATGGAGTTGGATGATGTTATTCAGAAAGTACGCAACGATCAGCGTGGAGGAAATCTCTCAGGCGTACGATCAACTCCCACTGTTTTTATCAACGGTGATCTTGCCAGCGTTACAACTGTCACGCGCCTGGTGGAACTTGTCGACGCAGCATTCAGCGAAGCCACTGGAGGTGGCTAAAGAAATACAACCTTCACTGATACAGCAAACGCACGAACTGATTCAACAGTCCTGCTGCGTGCGCCGAAGACCTCACCTCTTTCAGCAACTGGTCGGGATCGAGCTTTTCGCGGACTAAATCGTCGCGCCGCTCATGAATGTACGCTTTGACTATTCGCTCGGAAAATTCGGGATGAAACTGTACGCCCCAGGCGCTTTTCTCCACCCTGAAAGCATGATGGGGTTCAAACTCATTACCTGCTAACAGCACAGCGTTCTCGGGCAGGTTGATTACTGTCTGACTGTGTGATACCTGCGCAGTAAAGCGTGATGGCAGGCAGCCAAGCAAGGCATCAGACACCCCCTCGTCATGCAACTGTATGTCCACTGAACCGATTTCCCGCCCTTGGGGATGGAAATCCACTACACCACCAAAGGCGTGAGCCAGCAGCTGATGACCATAACAGACCCCGAGCACCGGAACAGTGTCGTCAACAGCCCGGCGCAGGAAGTCGGCCGACTCTTCGCTCCACTTTTCGCAGTCGGTCACAAAAGCCGGAGAACCGGTCACTATAACACCCTGATAGCAAGAGGGCTCAGGCAGCGAGGCGCCTTCGAACACCTCTATAACGTCGTACCGAGACTCTGTCAGCCCGCATCCGTCCACGAACCAGTGCTCGAAGTCTTCTCCGGACTCCCGCAGTGACCTCACGGTAGTTCCAGTCTTAAGAATAAGGATTTTTTTCAAAAAGCGGTTCTCGACAACAGTCAGCTGTATTACTGGCCTGCCAGACAACGACAGAAAAGCGCGGGGTCCACATTGCCACCTGAAATCACCACCACTACGCGCTTGTTGTTTAAAGTCAACTTGCCGCATAACAAGGCTGCAAGACCGACCGCTCCTCCAGGCTCAACCACCAGCTTCAGATGGCGAAAGGCAAACCGAACCGCCTCTTCTACCTCAAAATCGGTTACCGATACGAAGCGATCGACCGTCTGCTGATTAACTGACCAGGTCAGCTCTCCGGGAGCTGGAGCCAGTAAGGCATCACAGATCGATTCCGGTGTCCCATTGATCGACTGCCTGGAACCGGCCTCTTTCGATCTCACATGATCATCGAACTTTTCAGGTTCGACACCGCACACTTCAATCGATGGCACCAGTGCCTTTACGGCGGTGGATACTCCAGCAATCAAACCTCCTCCTCCCACCGGACAAAGTATGACATCAGGCACCAACTCCCTGCCCTTGCCTAAGCCCTCTCCCTTGCCTAAACCCCGCAATTGCTCAACACATTCGAGCCCACAGGTACCCTGCCCGGCCATGACGTCCAGATCGTCATAGGCAGGCACCAGAACTTTACCAGTACGAGTGGAAATTTCCTGGGCAATTTCCTCGCGTGACTCTTTCCAGCGATCGTAAAAGCGAATTTCTGCACCAAGCGATCTGGTACCGGCTACCTTTACGGCAGGAGCGTCTTTCGGCATGACTATCGTTGCAGGCATTCCCAGCATTTTTGCAGCCAGTGCCACACCTTGAGCATGATTGCCTGAGGAAAAAGCCACTGCTCCATGACGGCGTTGCTGCTCGTTGAACTGACTAAGCCGATTATAAGCGCCACGAAATTTGAAGGCTCCGATATTTTGCAGATTCTCAGGCTTGAGATAGACCTCGGATCCCGTCCTTTCATTCAGCTCGAGATTGGTCAGCAGAGGCGTAAGCACGGCATTGCCCTTGAGTCTGGCTGCTGCTTGCTGGATATCTTCTAATGTCAGTTGCTGCATTTGGAAAACCTGGCACCGCGAAACCGACTAACTGGCGCAATCCCCGTCAACAAAACAGGTGATGGCTGCCAACATGGCATCGTAGTAGGGATTGAAAGTTGCCCTGCGTAACAGTTTGCCCTGATAGCGGCGATCTTCATCCCGCAACGTATTCTCACCATAGAGCGTATTGACGTTATCACTGTTACATTCTGCAAAAATTTCTGGTTCGTCAAGATAAGTGGAGCAGACCGCGTAGTTGCCATCCAGTCCATAGTGCTCATTCTCAGGTGGCATACTGATTGCCACATGGGAATGACTGACGAATCGCGCTTCCGGAACAGACACATCAACTATCTCCATGCCACTGCAGTTAACAGGTGGCGTTGAATCTGTTACCAGACTTCTATACCAGATGAGCTTGCGTTGGCCGGTGCCAGTCTTTGAACAGAAAAACTCCGCTGCATGAGCAGTATCTACTGTTGTATCGTCACCACTCATTACCATCAGGACCGGGCGGTCCAGCGGTGTTCGTTGCGAAGCGTTGACCTTTTTTATCATCCGATAGAACAAAGCCGCTGAATGGGTCGGCATGGAGTCGTATTTCGCGGCATCGCTATCTTCTCCACGACCTACCCAGCGCACCAGATACTTAAGCCAAGGAGTCATGGATATACTTGATTGTGCCGCAGCCAGACTCGGTGATAAAAAAATGAGTCCACTGATCGAAGTATTCTCTTGATTGTCCTGCAGATAGTCGATGGCCAGCGGAGAGCCATTGGAATAGCCAACAAGGTACAGCTCTTCCACCAGCGGTTCCAAGCTCTCGATACCGTACTGTACGACCTGACGCCAGTCATCCAGGTCGACATTAAGCAAGTCACCAGGCACAGTTCCATGCCCCGGCATCAGCAGGCTCCGAATGTAAGCGCAAGGGTAGGTTTTATTGAGTGAGGCTGCCAGTTCAGAAAGCAAATAGGGAGAGTCAGTCAGCCCGTGTATCAGCAGGAATCCCTTGCGAGGCATATCTGTTTCAATGCCACATCCCTCTTCACTGGGCAACAGCTCAAAAGGAGCCCGCATCTGCACGACTTTATCAATCGGATATTCCGTGCCAAATGGCCAATCCTTTTTGCTGTAGAAATGGGTGGCCAGCGCTGTACGTATGCGGATTCGATTCTGTTCAATATAGTTGCTGAAGCTCTCACCCATTGCAGGCTGGTAAGCAGGAGACCCAGATGGTTCAAAACGGGAGTCAAGCAGCGGTATATAGCCAAACAGATAAAGTGGTAAAAGAACGAGAATGAGAAGAGAAATAGCCCGTATCAGTTGCTTCCAGAATTTCATGCCAGCGTCCCTATGCTCTCACCTTTTTTGCCTGACGGTTTTTCTTAATGCGCCGCTTCTGAGCAACTTGCTGTGCGGTCAGATGTTTTTCTTTTTCCGTAAAAGGATTCTCGCTGCTCTTAAGCTCAATCCGTATTGGCGTCCCTTCCAATTTCAGTGCATTACGAAAGTACTTCTCAAGAAATCGTCGATATGAGTCTGGAAGCTTTTCTGTCTGCTTGCCGTGTATTACAACTATAGGTGGATTGTGTCCGCCGGCATGCGCATAGCGAAGTTTGATTCGCCTGTTGTTCACTGTCGGAGGCGCATGCTCGGTAGTAGCCGCCTGCAGTATGCGGGTGAGCAAATTGGTGGAAAGTTCCTTGCGCGCTGATTGATAGGCTTTATGAATCGATTTATACAGATCGCCTACACCGGTACCATGCAGAGCGGATATAAAGTGCACCTGTGCAAAGTCGGCAAATGCCAGTCGCCTTTTTATTTCTGACTTTATATGAGCTCGCTGATCAACACCCATCCCATCCCATTTATTCAGTGCGACTACCAGACCACGACCTGCCTGGATAATGTAATCGAGCAGGTGCATGTCCTGCTCGACAATACCTTTGCGAGCGTCAAGCACCATCACCACCACATTGGCATCCTGAATCGATTGCAATGACTTGACCACGGAAAACTTCTCAGCGACCTCTCGGGTTTTCCCTCGACGACGAATACCTGCCGTATCGATCAACGTATAATGCTGGCCGCGCCGCTCAAAAGGTATATAAATGCTATCGCGGGTTGTTCCCGGTTGATCATAGACCACTACCCTTTCTTCACCCAGCATACGATTGACGAGAGTTGATTTTCCGACATTGGGACAACCGACAATTGCGATCTTGATGTTTTCCTGCCCGACCTCCAGCACTTCATCATCGGCCTCATCCACCTCGAATGCCGACAGAACTTCATCCATCATCTTTTTGACCCCGCGACCCTGTGTCGCGGTTATCGGAAAAAGTACTCCCATACCGGTGGTATAAAATTCGGCCAATGCCTGATCTATGTCCAGCCCATCTGTCTTGTTAACAACAAGGTAAACCGTTTTATTTTTCTTGCGCAGGTGATCGAGAATCGAAGTATCAACCGGGGTCCATCCATCCTTGGCATCGACCAGGAACAGGACAGCATCGGCTTCCTCAATAGCCTGAAGAGACTGGGATGCCATCTCGAAGTCGATGCCCTGTTCATCTCCGGTAATACCACCGGTATCGATTACGATGTAAGGGCGGCTTCCCATCACCCCTTGCCCGTACTGCCGATCTCGCGTCAATCCAGGAATATTCGCCACCAGCGCATCGCGACTTCGAGTGAGTCGGTTAAAGAGAGTAGATTTGCCGACGTTGGGGCGTCCGACCAGGGCGATGACAGGCCTCATGAGGCGATCCAAAGAATAAAAGGTGACTCGGAAAATTAAGGAATCTCTGATTGCGAGCAGGTTCCGTCGCAGCTATTGTATCGTCAAAGCGGTGAGTCTGCCGCTATTGCCGAAGGCATAGAGGGTATTGGCGTTGGCAACCAGACGCGCTCGAACACCGTCCCCGTCAACGCGAGTCCGACCAACGATGCGTCCATCGATTTGTGAGAGCAGATGCACGTAGCCCTCGAAGTCCGCCACAGCAATATAATTGCTGAAAGCAGTAGGCGCAGTCACTTCCCGCAGGTCCAGGTTCTCGTTGCGCCAGACCTCATTGTCGCTATTGTTGCGAATCGCAATGATGTGTCCACGCTCATTGCACATATAGAGATTACCGAATCCTTCAGCCAGTCCGTGGTAACTTGAACCTTCCATGCCCCAGACAATTCTGCCGGTCAGTATATCGAAGCCCATTAGATTGCCCTGATAGCTGGTTGCCAGCACGATGTTTTGCGTCACCAGCAGCTCACCATCGACGTCAATCACCCGTTCAATATCGTAGCGACCTTGCGGAACAGCCACCCTTTCCTCCCACCGCCAGATGCCGTCTTCAGCATTGACCGCTACCAGGGTACCGTTGCTGAAACCGGCAATCACTACTGGTCCGGCAAATACCGGCCTGCTGGTACCACGCAGCGTGAGAACGGGAAGGTTGGCTTCGTAAATCCAGCGTTGTTCGCCATCAGCAGCATCCAATGCGATCAATTTGTCATCGACCGTTTGCAATGCCACGATGTCACCATCGGTCTGGGGTGGCGATAGCACCTCACTGGTTACCGCGGCACGCCACCTTTCAGTGCCATCGGTTTGATCAAACACAATAACCTCGGCATTCTCGGTACCAACCATAACCATACCGCTTCCGGCACCTACCCCACCTGTAATATTTTCCCTGGTACGAACCCGCCACAGAACATCGCCATCGGCAATGCTGATCGCCAACACTTCGCCGTCCTCGCTGGCAGCAAAAATTCGATCTCCGTCTATAATCGGTTCCAGCTCATTGTATTTCCCGCCCTGGCCGTTTCCGACATTTACCGACCAAAGTCGATCCAGCTCCGCTTCTTCACTGATGGCCAGCAGCTCGGCGGGTTTTTCTCCCTCATCATCTGAAAACCAGTTCAATGGATTCAGGTTATTGCAACCACTGAGCACAAGCAGCAACAAGGAGAGACCGAACAGCCGCAGAAGTTGATTCGATCTGACCGTCTCTGAACTGGAGATGTAGGATTTCTTTGCCATGGTGTCGATTATCTTCTCAATCAGCTCTCGTTGCCCAGCTCATCCAGCTTCATCTGCAGGAAAGTGCTGGCACCGGTGCCAGTCTGTAGTGCCGTGGTGTAAGCATCCCTGGCATCTACCAGGCGACCCTGGGCTAGATAAATATCACCTCGCAACTCCGCAAAACCCGCTTCGAAAGTCCCGGGATCGAGACCTTCCACAAGAGCCAGCGCCTGTTCAGCCTCGCCCTTGGCCAGTAATATCCGTCCCAGTCGCAATTGGGCTGTGAGAATGAGACCCTCATCGGCGTTACCGAACAGACCAGTCTGCGCATTGCTCAACAACCAGCGAAGTTGCTGTTCAGCTCCATCCAGGTCACTGGCAGTAGCTGCCTGCTGCGCGGCGAACAGTGCACCATAAAGTGCGTAGACCGATCCACTGTGGTTGGTTTGCAGATCTCCTGCCACAGAGATTATCCGGGAACGGTCGGCGTCAGACAGGGCAACTCCGGGTTCCGTTGAGGCCAGTGTCAGAATTTCCTCGTAGAGATTGGATGCTGCTGCTATCGAGGCCTGCCTGGAACTCTGCCAGAACGTCCAGCCACCCCACAGCAATGCCGCTGCCACCACGACAACAACGACCATGGTGCCGTTTTCATCCCACCACTTTTTAATGGCTTCTAAGCTTTCTTCTTCCTCTGCGTGTAACGCCACAAACTACTCCTAAATCAATTCAGGGAACCCAGATTATCTATATAAATTGCTATAAATCAAGGTGTTATAACATTTTGCCAAGCTGTTCGGCCAAATCATCCAAGAGGATATTCTGCGACTCGGCGGAATCATCCATAAGCCTCACTCTCACCGCATCCACCGGGGCACTCTGGCCGCGGTCAAGCTCAAGCACAATTGCGATGCGGGCACCGCTGTTAAAGGCTTTCTTCATCTGGCTATTATACTTTCCGCCGCCACAATTTACCTGCAGTCTTAACTCCGGAAACTGCCGTCGCAGCGTGTCTGCCAGCTTCATGCCCTGGCTGGTCAGCGCGTCCCCTACAATCGCCAGGTACACATCCACGCTTGACAGCACGTCCGCCGGAATAACGTTCATTTCTTCCAGTAACAGCACCAGCCGTTCTTCACCAATAGCAAAACCGACCGCTGGCGTCGACCTGCCCCCCAACTGCTGTACCAGTGTATCGTAGCGACCTCCGGCACAGACAGTACCTTGAGCGCCCAGCGCGTCGGTTGTCCATTCGAAGACTGCGTTATTGTAGTAGTCGAGGCCACGGACCAGCCTGGGGTTTTCTACATAACGAATCCCGGAACCCTGCAGCAGCGCCTTGAGACCTTCGAAATGCGCAACGCTTGCTGGATTCAGAAAGTCGGTCAGCACCGGTGCATCCGCTAACAGTGCCTGGGTATTCGGATCCTTGCTGTCAAGAATCCTCAGCGGATTGCTGTGCAGGCGACGCCGGCTGTCATCGTCCAGCGACTCGATATATTCCTGTAAATACAATACCAGTGAACTGCCAAAATTCTTTCGATCCTCGGCGCTGCCGATATTGTTTATCTCCAACGTCACGGTATCGGAAATACCCATCTGTTCCCAGAGCATCGCAGAAAGCATGATAACTTCAGCATCGATATCTGGACCTTCCATACCAAACGCTTCGATTCCAAATTGGTGGAACTGTCGATAACGCCCTTTCTGAGGTCGCTCATGACGGAACATGGGTCCGTGGTACCACAGTCGTTGCTGCTGATTGTAAAGCAGCCCATGTTGATCGGCTGCCCGCACACTTCCTGCTGTTCCTTCCGGACGCAGAGTCAGATTTTCGCCATTCCGATCGTTGAAACTGTACATTTCCTTTTCAACAATATCGGTAACCTCACCGATTGAACGCTTGAACAATTGCGTCTGCTCCAGTATTGGAAAGCGGATTTCATGGTAGCCATAGCGAGTGACTACTTTTTGAAAACAACGTTCCAGATACTGCCAGGTGGGCGTTTCGGTGGGGAGAATATCATTCATTCCCCGGATAGCCTGGATTTTTGCCATAGCGCTAATTTGGATCAATAGTGGATCAATAGATGAGAGGGAAACCCTAACCGGTGGCTATTATGTCATCATCCTTGACGTCCTGGGTCGATGTTTTCTGCGCAACCCGCTGTCGGACCATGGCCTCAAGCTCATCCACCAGCTTCTCGTTGTTAATTTTGTGATCGGGCACCCCGTTAACATAGGCCAGGTTGGCGGGGCTGGCTCCAGTCAGTCCGATCTCGGCAACCTTGGCCTCACCCGGGCCATTAACAATACAACCGATCACTGCCACATCGATAGGAGTAGTGATGTCCTCAAGCCGGGTCTCCAGCTCATTGACCACGGCAATTACATCGAAATTCTGCCGTGAACAACTTGGGCAGGCTACCAGGTTGACTCCCTTATGCCGCAAACCAAGACTCTTAAGTATATCGAAGCCTACCCGGACTTCTTCCACCGGATCAGCAGCCAGCGAAACCCGAATGGTATCGCCAATGCCATCCATTAGCAGGGCGCCCAGCCCAATTGCCGATTTCACTGTACCTGAGCGCAGCCCACCGGCTTCGGTAATACCCAGATGGAATGGCTGATCGATTTGATCCGCCAGGGCACGGTAAGCCTTGAGCGTCATGAAAATTTCAGATGCCTTGAGACTGATCTTGAAATTCTGGAAATCCAGCCGGTCCAGGATATCAATCTGGTTAAGTGCCGATTCCACCATTGCTTCGGCATTCGGCTCCTTGTACTTACGCAATAATGCCTTGCCCAGCGATCCTGCATTCACTCCGATTCGAAGTGGCAAGCCCTTGTCCCTGGCACAGTCAATCACCGCGCGAACCCTTGCTTCGCTACCAATGTTGCCTGGATTGATGCGCAGGCAATCCACACCGTATTCGGCCACTTTCAACGCTATCTTGTAGTCGAAGTGGATATCGGCGACCAGCGGAACGGAGACTTTCTGGCGAATTTTCCTGAATGCTTCTGCCGCCTCCATTGACGGAACAGACACACGGACTATATCTACGCCAGCGTTCACCAGGCGGCTAATCTGTTCCAGGGTGGCCTCAACGTCACGGGTTTCCGTATTGGTCATACTTTGTACGGAAATCGGCGCATCACCACCTACGGGTACATTCCCGACCATGATCTGGCGTGTTTTGCGTCTTTTAATCTGGGAACTTGATCTCATGGGGCGAGATTATATGCCGACTTGCAGGCGCGCGGTATTGTCTATGCGAATGTTATCGGTGACTGGAACATCCAGCTGGTTCAACTTGATGGATACCGAACCAGCGTCACCCAGCAACACATCGAAAGGTGCGCGACCGGTAATTCGCAAAACATCACCTTGAGGATGTAAATCCCGGTAAATGGGCGCAGCATCGACGCCACTGATGGCGATCCAGCCTTGATTTTTGAAAGTTACCTGTAGCTGGCCCGAGCCCAAGGGAAATACTTCGGTAAGTTTTATGTCGTTCTGCTCACGGGAAACCAGAGACTGGTCGGCACTCGAACCAACCAGCAACGATTGCTCAACCTGGTGGATCGTGGAGGTAGTCGACGCTGATCGGGATGTCCGAGTGCCAGTCGCTCCCGACGGAGCTCGCTGGATCAAGCCGTGCAACACTGCTGAGCCCACCCCAGGCACAACAGCTGTGCCGTTAAAGTGGTCACCATCGTATTCCGCAACATCGTCAGAATCCGCCGCGAAAAAACGATCGTAGGTCCAGAACACCAGAAAGCCGGCAAGGAATGCCAGAACTGCTATCAGCAGCCAGATCAATGCCTGGTTCTGCTTCTTGCTTCGAGGGCCAGGCCTGATAAAGGTTCGGCTTTCCGGAGGGCGTTCTACAGCAACCACGGAATCAAACTGTGCTACCAGCTCATCCTTGTCCAGCCCCAGCAGCAAGGCATAGCTTTTTATATAGCCCCGGGCGAATACGATGCCAGGTAACTTGTCATAGCCATCGGTTTCGATCGACCGCACATAATGCATGGTGATGTGTAACCGATCAGCAATCTGTTTTTCGGTAAAACCCTGGCGCTCGCGCTCTTCTTTCAGGCGCAGACCCACGCTCGTGATGGCGGCCTCGACATCCCGCTGCTCAGTATCACTGCTTTCGATTTCAGTTTCCATTCGCTAGGTTCTGATATAGCTGGAATTCCGGCGAGTCCGAGTACAGCGCCGTCAACAGGCGAACGTAGCCGTCAACTACCTCTTCGTTCTGGTAATACCCTTCTATCTGAATACCAACCCACAGACTCCTTGGCGTGTATGGAATACTGTAAAAATCCTTAATCGTCAGGTATTGGTTAAACAGAGTTCGCGCGGATACATAATCGCCCTGGTCGAAACGAATTTGTGCCAGCTCCAGCGTGGACACATAGAGATTGCTGTTCAACTGCAGTGCGCGCTCAAAGGCATTCGCCGCTACTTCCAATTGCCCTGTGCGCAACGCACTGCGCCCCAGATTCTCAAACGCGATAGCGCGCCCCTCGTAGGCTGTATCGTTCGCTACTGTTTCAAGTTGTTCGAGTGCCTCTGCAAAACGCTGCTGTTCAAACAGGAACGCTGCATAATTGTTTCTGGCTCTTGAATTGCTCGAATCAAAACGTATAGCCCGCCGAAATACCTCATCCGCCAGGTCAAGATCGCCTTCCCGTTGATGTACCAGTGCCAGAATATTAAAGACTTCGGAATTTCGCTCATCGATAGCCAGTGCGTTGTTGATATGGCGTCTGGCACTGGCCATATCATTGGCATCATAGTAGGCAACCGCAAGCTGGATGTAATCATCCAGAGCGTCCTCATCAGATACTTCCGGAGTGAAACCGCCAGTCGTGGTCGTAACGCAGCCTGCCAACAGCAGGCCTGATAAAGCCAGAAGGCATAGCCAGTAGCCAAACCTTTGATTTGAATTTGCACCTGTTGAATTGCTGGATATGTCCATAACCTGAAGACTGAGTTGTTTGCTCTATCTTACTGTTTCGGCAGAAATCGCCGGATTCGCACTACCACTTTCGACAGCAGCAGTGCTGGTGGAGTTCCTGGACTGATAACGACTACTGCGCCGGGTCTGATCCTGGACTTCACCGATCAGCTGGCCACAGGCCGCGCCGATATCTTCAGCCCGAGTTGTCCGGATCGTTACCGTATAGCCCGCTTGCTGCAAAATCTGGCGAAAATTCCCGATAACATTATTGCTGGGCGTCCGATAATCAGACAACGAAAATGGGTTAAATGGAATCAGATTAATCTTACATGGAAAGTCTGCCAGCACACTGGCCAGTTCCCTGGCGTGCTGGCGATGATCATTAACACCGGCAATCAAGGTATATTCAATAACCGGAACCCGCTTGTCTGGCAGGCTGTCCATATAACCCCGCACCGCCTCAAGCAGCTGCTCTATTGGATATCGGCGGTTGATCGGCATAATTTCGCTGCGTAGCTGATCATTGGGGGCATGCAGAGAGATAGCCAGGGATGCGTCTGTGTATTCCTTAAGTTTTTCGATAGCTGGAACCACACCCGAGGTGCTGATAGTAACCCGGCGTTTCGATAATCCGTAGGCCAGGTCTTCCATCATCAGATTTACCGCATCCGTAACATTGTCAAAATTCAGGAGCGGCTCACCCATACCCATCATAACCACGTTGCTGACAGGCCGCTCCGTAGGGTCATCAAACCCGCCAAGCTCTTTGTTAGCCCACCAAAGCTGACCAATTATTTCTGCCACCGTCAGATTACTGTCGAAGCCCTGTTTGCCGGTTGCACAAAAACTGCAGTCCAGCGAACAACCGGCCTGGGATGATATGCAAAGAGTCCCTCTACCAGACTCAGGAATGAAGACACTTTCAACCCGACTGCCACTGGCGACCTCGACAATCCATTTGCGGCAACCGTCAACCGAGTGATACTGCTTGATAATTTCGGGCAGCCTGATTTCCGCAAGCTCCCCGAGCCGCCCTCGGAGATCCTTGCTGATATCGGTCATCTGGTCAATCTCGGTGACACCCCGCTGATGAATCCAGCGCATCACCTGAGAAGCTCGGAATGGTTTTTCTCCAAGCTCTACGAAAAAAGCCTGCATTTTGGGCAGGCTCAATCCGACCAGATTAATTTTATTCGACTCGCTCATGATGGCATCAGAAATGCGAACCTGACGTAGCGTTAGCGGCTGCAGATCTCTCCGTCGGTAAAGAAATAGGATACTTCCCGTTGTGCAGACTGCAGGGAATCAGAACCATGCACTGCATTGGCATCGATAGATTTGGCAAAGTCGGAACGGATGGTGCCAGGGGCCGCCTCGGCGGGATTTGTTGACCCCATCAACTCGCGATTCAGGGCTACTGCATTCTCACCCTCCAGCACCTGTACCATAACCGGCCCGGAAGTCATGAATTCAATAAGATCCGGGTAAAAGGGCCGCTCTTTGTGCTCTGCGTAAAACCCACCGGCTGACTCATCATTCAACTGCAGCATCTTGGCTGCCGCAATTTTCAGCCCGGCTTTTTCAAAACGGGCGTAGATCTCGCCAATAACATTTTTTGACACCGCATCCGGTTTGATTATGGATAAGGTACGTTCAATCGCCATGCCTGTTCCTCAATATAAATTGCAACTGATTTCAATGTGGCCGCATTATACGGCCTTGGCGCTATGTTTTATATGGTTTTTTGACTCATGAGAAGGAGTTCTCCAGCCCCTGAATTGCTCAGTCGGCAGCTTCTTCGATCCAGGCTGCCTGAATAGCCTCCAGAACCTTTTCGCCACCCCGGTCAGGGTCATCGTCAAAGCCTTCCAGCCCACAGACCCAATTGTGCAAATCGACAAAGTTGACGTACTGAGGATCGATATCCGGATGGGCATCCGTCAGCTCGATTGCAATGTCATTGATATCGGTCCACTTCATGGCAACAATCTCCGGGATTTGCTGAACAAGACCTCACCAGTCCGGTGAATTGTTCAGGATAAAGTTGTTAATGGGATTCGGAAACCATATTGATGGTGTATTTGGGAATTTCGATCAGCAGATCTTCGTCGGCCACCTGCGCCTGACAGCTTAGTCGCGATTCAGGTTCCAAACCCCAGGCCTTGTCGAGATAGTCTTCTTCGTTTTCCGAGGCTTCTTCCAGGGAATCAAATCCCTCTCGCACAATCACGTGACAGGTAGTACAGGCACAGGATTTTTCGCAGGCATGCTCGATGGAAATACTGTTACGCAAAGCAGCATCAAGGATGCTCTCGCCAGGGTCGGCTTCGACACTGGCACCTTCAGGGCAAATCACTTCATGGGGTAGAAACGTTATCTTGGGCATAGAGAACCTGTTATCTGACAAACTAAAATCGAGAACACCAACCTATTAGCTATCTGCAACCGACGATATAGACTCACCACGCAAAGCACGGCTGATCTCCTTATCCATTCGTCGTGCCGCGAACTCCGCAGTAACCGAGTTCAGTTTTTCGGTCAACTCATGAATCTCACCACTATCCTGGCCCTGCAGAGCGGATTCCAGATTACCAGTCGCGACAGCAATGTGCTCAACTTCTTCCTTGGCCAGCAAGTCTCCATCCGCCCGCAAGGCTCCAGCCAGAGCATCGAGAATCTGTTCGGCTTCTATGCGCGCTTCATGCAATGCTCTAGCCTGCATATCTTCAGAAGCGTGTTCCTGGGAAGCCTTCAGCATAGTCTCGATTTCACTGCTGCTCAGACCGTAACTGGGCTTCACCTGAATCTCAGCCGTTGTGCCGGTGCCAGTTTCAGTCGCACTGACACCCAACAATCCATCGGCGTCCACCTGGAATGTAACCCGAATCTTGGCCGCGCCGGCGGCCATTGACGGTATCCCGCGCAACTCGAACCGGGCCAGGGATCGGCAGTCGCTCACCAGCTCCCGCTCACCCTGTACCACGTGAATCAACATAGCAGTCTGACCATCTTTGAAGGTGGTAAATTCCTGCGCTTTGGCAACTGGAATGGTGGTATTGCGCGGAATAATTTTTTCCACCAGTTCGCCAACAGTTTCTATCCCAAGCGAAAGCGGATTCACATCCAGTAACAGGAAGGCATCGCCAGACTTGTTACCCACCAGGACATCCGCCTGTATACCGGCGCCAATGGCCACCACTTTGTCCGGATCGATGTCGGCAAGGGGCTGGCGCTGGAAAAAATCCGCGACCCGTTGCCTGATAACAGGCATTCGCGTTGCTCCCCCCACCAACACTACATTATCAATGTCAGGCACTTTCAGCCTGGCATCCCTGAGCACCCGGCGGCAGGCATTAATCGTGCGATCGGTCAGTTCGCTGGTGAGCTCAGCAAATGTTTCTGCATTAAGAGTTCCGTTCCAGTCACCGAACTGCAGCTCCACGCTTTCGTTGTCGCTAATACCGTGTTTGGCCGCTCTGGCGACAGTAAGCAGCTCACTTTGTTGAGCCGGATCGAGCTCATCATTAGTAGCTGCCTGTTCCAGAATCCAGTGCGCCAGGGTGTGATCAAAATCATCACCGCCCAGATTGGTATCTCCGCCGGTGGCAAGCACCTGAAAGACTCCTTTCTGCATGCTCAGTATCGACACATCGAACGTACCGCCACCCAGATCGAAGACAACTACATTTCCTTCATCACGGGAATCCAGGCCGTAAGCGACTGCCGCAGCAGTCGGCTCATTAAGAAGCCTCAGGACATTAAGTCCGGCCAGAAGGGCTGCATCCCGGGTCTGCTGACGTTGGGCATCGTTGAAATAAGCGGGAACAGTAATTACCGCACCGTCCAACGGACCGTTCAAAAATTTCTCAGCACGCCCCGCCAGCACGCGCAGAATATCAGCCGACACCTGCATGGGCGTACGAGTCCCTGCTTCGGTTGATATGACAGGCTGTTCGTTTTCGCTATCGGTGATAAACCGGTACGGTAGAAATGGGTTAGCGGCTTTGATTTCAGCCAGCTTTTTTCCCAGAAAACGCTTCACGGAAACTATGGTATTCAAAGGATCAATCGACGAGTACTCAAGTGCAGAATGACCCACTTGCACACCACCTCCCTCGCTTTCCGCAAGATATCGGACTGCCGAAGGCAGCAGATGACGATCCTGTTCGTCAGGTAAAGTTTCTACGCTTTCACCACACGGGGCCGCCACCAGCGAGTTAGTGGTGCCAAGATCGATACCGACTGCCCGTTTGCGCGGTGCCTTGGCTGACTTGCCGCCAGGTTCTGCTATCTGTAATAAAGCCATGGGGTTTCTAATTTAATTTCGGAACGCATCCACTAATAACCCAGCAGATCTTCTTCAAGGGATTCAATCTCTGCTGCCAGTTTCGCAAAGTACTGCATTTCGTAATATTGTTTTTTTGCATCTGTCAGGCTGCCCTGCTCAATAACCTGGGCGAACTGGCCCTGACAGTCGGCCTGCCTTTGCTCGATGCTTTCACGCAGCTGCTCAAGCTTGTCCAGTGCTGCTTCATCCCTGGGCAACTCTTCAAGCTGCTCTCTTAACTCTATCTGTTCCATCAGCAAAACAGGCGACAGATCAGACTGGTCGACCTGATTGACGTCGATGCCCTGCAGTTCCAGCAGGTATGCTGCTCGTCGCTGCGGTGATTGCAAGGTTTCGTAGGCTTCATTGAGAAAACTTGTAGCCTGGATTGCCTGCAGCTTTTCCTGCTCGGATCCTCCCGCTACGCGATCCGGATGGACCTGTGCCTGCAATTCACGGTATTGGTCAGCCAGTATGGTGAGATCTACCTGAAAAGCTGCCGGAATGGAAAAAACGTCAAAGAAGTTTCTGTCTTTAAACACGACTGTTAGCTACGTTTGAATTTGGGCAGCAACCTGGAGCGAAACTGAATCAGACACTGAAGCTCTCCCCGCAACCACATTCTCCTCTGGCATTGGGGTTCTTGAATTCGAAACCTTCATTGACACCCTGCTTCACGAAATCCATTTCGGTGCCATCGATGTATACCAGGCTCTTAGGATCTACCACTACCTTGACGCCGTGACCTTCGAACACGCGATCACCAACTTCCAGTTTGTCTACAAACTCAAGTACATAGGCCATGCCTGAGCAACCGGTGGTTTTCACTCCAACGCGAATGCCAATCCCGTGACCACGACTGGCCAGTTGATCGGCAACATGCCTGGCGGCAGTTTCTGTCAGCGAAATGCTCATAAAAATCAGTGATCGAGCTGCTGCCGTCGTTTCGCGGCAGCGCTGTCGTTACTCTCCGCGCTTGTTCTTTACGTCAGCGATAGCGGCCTTGATGGCATCCTCGGCCAGCACAGAGCAATGAATCTTAACCGGTGGCAGACCCAGCTCTTCCGCAATGTCCTTGTTCTTGATCTCGGTAGCCTCATCCAGGGACCGGCCCTTGACCCACTCGGTCAGCAATGAGCTTGAAGCAATTGCAGAACCACAACCGTAGGTTTTGAATTTGGCGTCTTCTATTACACCATCGTCGCTCACCTTAATCTGCAAACGCATTACGTCACCGCAGGCCGGCGCACCTACCATGCCAGTGCCGACATTTACGTCTTTCTCATCCATTTTGCCGACGTTACGAGGATTTTCGTAATGATCGATAACTTTGTCAGAATAAGCCATTTGACTCCTCCAGAAATTAGTGGGCCGCCCACTGCACCTTGCTCAGATCCACCCCATCCTTATGCATATCCCACAAGGGTGAAAGTTCGCGCAGTTTTGCGACAGCGTCATGAATTTTTTCCAGTGCGTGATCAATATCCTCTTCAGTTGTAAATCGACCAATACTGATTCGCAGTGAACTGTGTGCCAGTTCGTCGCTCAGTCCCAACGCTCGCAGCACGTAGGACGGCTCAAGACTGGCCGAGGTACAGGCAGAGCCGGAAGATAGCGCCAGATCTCGCAGCGCCATCATCAGGGACTCGCCTTCCACAAAATTGAAACTTACATTCAAGTTGCCAGCCACGCGATGCTCGAGATCGCCATTGACATACACTTCCTCAATATCCTTGAGCCCATCCAGTAACCTGTTTCGAAGCTTGAGAATTTTCTGATTCTCTTCCTGCATCTCTTCTTTGGCAATCCGGTAAGCTTCACCCATACCCACGATCTGGTGGGTAGGCAAGGTTCCCGATCGCATTCCCCGTTCATGGCCGCCGCCATGCATCTGTGGTTCAATGCGCACACGCGGCTTGCGGCGAACATAGAGTGCACCAATACCTTTCGGACCATAGATCTTATGGGCGGTCAACGCCATCAGGTCCACCTGCATAGTTTCCAGATCGATATCCAGCTTACCCGCACTCTGCGCTGCGTCAACGTGGAAAACGACGCCCTTTTCCCGAGTGATCTGTCCGATAGCCTCGATGTCGTTGATAACTCCAATCTCATTATTGGCATGCATCAGTGACACCAGGATGGTATCGGGGCGTATGGCTGCCTCAACCTGTTGCGGTGTAATAAGACCGTCTGCACCGGGCTCCAGGTAGGTCACTTCATAACCTTCCCGCTCGAGCTGACGACAGCTGTCCAATACCGCCTTGTGTTCAATCTTTGAAGTAATTATGTGTTTGCCCTTTTTGGCATAGAAATGGGCTGCGCCTTTGATGGCCAGGTTATCTGCCTCGGTGGCACCAGAGGTCCAGACTATTTCCCGGGGGTCGCAGTTAAGCAGATCTGCTACATGACGGCGGGCTGTTTCCACAGCCTCTTCTGCTTTCCAGCCGAATACGTGTGACCTGGAAGCGGGGTTACCAAAATTGCCGTCCAGCGAGAGACACTCCATCATTTTTTCAGCCACCCTCGGGTCAACCGGTGTTGTCGAGGAATAGTCTAGGTAAATTGGAACTTGCATCGTGTACTCCAAAAAGCCAATCCGATTAAAGGGAACCAGCCGAAGCCGTTACCTGTTCGATCACATCAGCAGCAATTAGTTCTCTCTTACGATCCTGATTTTCAGCTATGCGTTTGATTTCGCTTTTTTCAACCAGATCAGCCAAACTTATGTTACTTAGAAACTCATGAATTTGCTGGCTTAGATCCTTCCAAAGGTAGTGCGTCAGGCAAATTTCACCACCCTGACAATCACCGGCGCCCTGGCACCGGGTTGTATCCAGCGATTCGTTTACCGCATCGATAATCTGCGCGATAAAGATGGCATTGGCACTTTGTCGTAGCTCGTACCCTCCACCTGGCCCACGCACGCTGCTCACCAACTGATTCTTGCGTAGCTTGGAAAATAACTGTTCCAGGTAAGACAGGGAAATCTCCTGGCGTTGGGAAATGTCAGCCAGGCTGATCGGACCCTCGTCTTCATGGAGCGCCAGATCGAGCATTGCCGTAACCGCGTAACGACCTTTGGTTGTCAGACGCATATCGCTAACCCGTATCTCTACTGGAATCAGCCGGCATTATTTAATACCTAAGTAATTTAGTCAAGTATTCGGGACAAGACGAATTATATAAGCTACGAAGAAGAACGTTCGTAAATAATGGTCGAGGGGGCCTTACCGATATCGCCCCGCAACGGGTGCCCGGCACTGCGAGCCAACAGAGCAATAATGGCCAGATGATGGATCGTATGGGAAACCAGGCTCATCAACTCCCGCTCCAGCGTACTGGCTACGGCTACAGCCGGATTGTCCTGATGTACGGACTCTTTGACCTGTAACGGAGCCTCCTGGTCGGAACCAAGCGTAGCCAGTGAGTCCTGGATACCAGTCAGAGCGCTGCCGGCACTTTCGGGATTTGCCTCCAGGAGCTGATCACGGGCGCGGGAATCATAATCTACCAGACCCTGGTCCCGGCCATCGAGGACACAGGAAATTCTCTCGATAATATGGCGCATATGGGTACCAATTGAGGAACTGGCGGGCGAGGAATCACGGTAAATAGCCACTGGCAGCGAGCGCACCACTTCCAGGCATTGATCGACACACTCGGAACAGGCATCTCTCAAAATGATACAGTGTTGGTTTTGCCCATTCAGGGCGGGGATAACCTGGCTCTGATTCATGTAGTCCATTCTTGTTCTGCCGAGTCTCGCAGTCAGCAGCCTTTAATCTGGTAGTCTGACAGGCTGCTGACCGTGAACTATAGCATGGCGGTTATCAATGCTACTATAGACCGACGCCTTGAGTGGTTTGTTTCAGAGAATTTCTACGCTATTGGCACCCCAGAAGACCTGTTTCCTGACCCCCATGAAGATAGACCTGCACACCCACAGTCATTTTTCCGACGGCGCGCACTCACCACAATTTGTAGTCGAGCGCGCCGGCCGTAATGGTGTCAGCCACCTGGCGCTCACCGATCACGATTGCCTCGAAGGTTTCCTAGCCACGGAGCAGCTTGACCTGCCCGATACACTGCAAATGGTTGCCGGAGTTGAAATATCGACTCTGTGGGACAACCTTGAAATACACGTACTGGGTCTTTGCCTGGATCCGCAATACAGCGGCCTCAGTGAGCTGCTGACCAACCAGCAACAACGGCGTCGGGAACGGCTGCGGGAAATCGACCGCAAGCTTGAGAAAGCAGGTATCAGCGGCCTTGATCAGTATATGAGTGACTTGCCTTGCTGCGCACCAGGGAGGGCCCATGTCGCTAACTTTCTGGCTGAAAAAACCCGCTTCGGCACGCAGAAAAAAGCATTCCGGACACTGGCCAGAAATGGTCGATTCTATGTACGGCCTGACTGGTGCACTATGAGCGAGGCAGTCCAGCAGATCAGGGCGGCGGGGGGTATTGCTGTCCTTGCTCATCCTCATCGCTACCCGCTGAGCAAATCGGGAATCCGGCGACTGCTTGAGGAGTTCCGAATATTTGGTGGCGAAGCCATGGAAATCTGTTGCAGCAACATGACACACGACCGTATCACGTACCTTGTGCAGTTGTGCCTGGAATTTGAATTGTGGGCGTCGGCAGGATCAGACTTTCACAACAGCGCAGCACACTGGATGGATATCGGCAGGCTCACGCCCTTTCCCGAGACGGCGATAAAAAATGCCATCTGGTTACACCCCAGATGGCATTTCCCAGATTCCGAACCTGATTAACGTCGAATTCGGACAACCAGATCCCGGAACACGTCCATCAGAGTTTCATGCTTATAGTCGGTGAATTCACCGGCATCCATAAACATCCCGTGCTCCTCGCAGGCTTCATACTCAAGGTGCTTCTGTTTGGGATCATTGATCTTCTTCATTGGCTTGCCACAGCGCGGGCACTCAATATCCCGTACCGTGTTGTATGTCTTGCCGACCTCCGGATCACCGCTGTCCAGGAAATCAGCCATCCAGTCTTTTTTCAGTTGCTCGGCTTCGCCATTGTCAAACCAAATGCCCTTACAACCTTCACACTGGTCGATAATCACCTGGCCGTGCAACGTTTCGACCTTCATTTCTTTCATGCTTGAATTACATTTAGGGCAATCCATCTTTTTCTCCTTACCTCCGCCACAGCGACATTCTTATTGTTACGAGCCTGGATTCAGCTACCTGCGGGCATTCTATCGGATTACCCAGTTCGAAACAAAGCCTGAAGAAGCAGAAAGCCGGAGAATTTGCGATCTTGACCGCGACTGCCCCGTCATCCATTAAGCCCGCATTCACATGCCGACCACTATGCTCAGTACTGTCAGGCGACGCCCTTGCAGATTGTCCACGATCAGGGAGAACTATCATGAAGAGAACCACGATGAAGAGAATTAATCTGACAGCTAGCTTGCTGACAGTGCTGATGCTTCCGGCGCTGGCAACTGCTGATTCTGGCTCACAGAATGTCAGTAGCGCCTGCGCCACCCTCGAGTACATGGCCAAAATGGTAGCAGTCAACACCATGGTACCTGATCGAAGTGACAGTTTTTCGCAATTGCAGGAGATGAATTCCCAACTGCGGCAAATGAATCGACTGATCTGCCAGCGGGTTATTCTGACCAGTGAGACCCGCGGCAATTCCCGCTATCGCAATGGCAGCCTGGCGTCCAATGATCTGTACTACGACGCCTGGTATTTCCCCAATGGCGAGCTGTTCATGGCCGAGCCTGGTGAAGACGTGACGGTTTACTATCCAAATGGCAATCCGATGGCCTACCACTGGATGCACGGCAACCAGGCTTTGTTCTGGCCAAACGGAAAACTGGCAACCCACTACTTTCGGGAATTCGATGTCACCTGGTACTACCCTGACGGCAATATCATTACCTATGAGGCGGGACTCCAGGGAGGACGCTGGTATTATCCGATCCCCAGACTCGATGGCGGTTTTGGACAGCAGTTGATTTCCAGGGACTGGGGTGTTGAGGACGAGCGGTTTTACTACCTTAGTTTCACCAATGACGGTCTGATGTACGCTACCCGTGAACGGATACGACGCAAGTTGATCCTGGACGATATCGACCTGCTGGATGTGCCCGGCGTGTTGCTGTTGATAACCCGACTCTACAACGTGCCGGACAGCGCCAGGGATTTCGTTCCACCCGACGCCAATATAACCGGAGCACCGTTTTAGTCGCTTATTACGGGCTGGTAAGGTGCTGGTAAGATACTAGTTAGGCACCGGCTAAACGCCGGCGATCGAACCATCTGATCAATAGTTGTAACTTGCTGCCTGCTGTCGCAACGCCTGCCAGTTCAGCTCACCGGACTGGCAGGCGATAAGGTCGGATTTCACGACTACGTGCAACCTGTCGGCAGAAAGCGCCTGCTCTGTGTCGGCACCAAGCCCGATCAATAACACGGAGACGTGCTCATCATCGGGTAAATCACGAAGCGTCGCACCATAGTCACAAAGCAGACTGAAAAGGGAATCCTCAAACGCTACAACTTCCTGCTGCCAGCGCAGACGGTACTCCTCCCTTGCCTGCTCATACTGTGCATTGAGTTCAGCCGCCTTCTGTCTTGCCTGGCCTCCAAGGCCCTCTAATGCCGTGCGCAGCTGTTCCAGCTGCTGTTCACGACTTTGTGAAGTAGAGGCACCAGTTTGCGCTGTCTGTTCATCCAGGCCGCCCTCCAGCTGGCGCAGCTGTTGAAGGCTTTCTTGAAGCTGCTTCCCCAGTAAATCCAGCTCACCCCGCAGGTCCGTTACGTCCTGCTCCTCCAAGTCACCGATGTCCTGAAGCATCCTTACCCCGCGATAGGCCTCGCGCAATGCGGCGTCAATTGCAGACTGGTAATCGATCGCACGAATGGATTCTGCTGCTCTTTGCGCCGCTTCCACGGCCAACTCACTGGTCTGGCTGAGCACCCGACTTTCAGCCGCCTGAGGATCTGACCGGGAACGTCTCATCGCTTCGAATGGATTGGCCCCGCCTGAGATGCCCCGAATAGAAGACGCTAGGGCATTGAGACTTACACGATTACGCTGATTCGCCAACGGCGATCTTATCTCGAACAACACACCCTGATTCTGCAGGTACACGCTGGTTACCCGCCCACTATTAATTCCCAGGAATCCCGGAGAAGCGTCCAGCTCCAACCCTTCCTGCAAGACTCCAGTGAATATCTGTATCTGCTTGCGCAGATTCTGTAACTCAAACTCCTGGGCCAGGACATTCCCACTAAGCGATAAATTGAACACAGAAAAAATACCGAGTGTCAGAACAAACTTGTTACCCATCGACATTCTCCCGTTACGAATGCTGGTGATATTGTGGTCACGAATGATCAGCTCCTAACGCAGCTGGCCCTGAAACTGCACGTAGTTGGCCAGTTGTTCCATGGACCTGAGCGTTTCAAAATCACTATCCAGCAACTGCTCATAACTCACCTGCACAGTTTCCATATCCAGTTGTCGTTGCTGTTCAAAATAAGTGTAAATCTGTTCAAAATTTTCAGCGGTAAGTTCCCTTGCCTGTTCCATAACCGCCTGCATCAGCCGCAGGTAATTGTTGTCCAGCCGCTCCGCCATTTGCGCCATGAACAACTGCAGATCCTGCTCCTGCTGTTGCTGCTGCATGGAGGCGAAATTGGCCAACTGCTGCTCCAGTTGCGCCTGTTCAAACAATTCACCCACCTCACCAAAGGCCACTGTAAAACCACTGTCGTTGCTGGAAATACTGACGTTAAACGCTAACAGCACAAACATTACAAAAGTCGCGGCAGTGGGTAGCCATTGCCAAGTCCAGCCGCCACCAATACCCGAAACCTTGCCATGGGCGTTTCGAAACACGGTGGTGCCGCGATCCCAGTGCGGCACGCGCTGCTCCTCCCAGCCTTCGAGTGTATCCTTAAGTGCCGACAACTCTTCCAGTTCTGCTGCGCAGTGCTCACACACCTCCAGATGCCGTTCAATTTCCGTTCGAGCCACAGACGGCAATCTGTCATCAAAATACTCGGTCATAAGATGCCGGGTCTTAGGACAGGACATGAGATTCCTCCAGCGTGGTTTTGAGTTTACGAAGCGCCGTATAGAAGCGCGTTTTAGCAGTATTTTCAGAAATTTCCTGGGCCTGCGCGATTTCATCAAATGTCATCGACTGGTAAATTTTCAATTCGACTGCCAGACGCTGCTCCAATGGGAGTTGCTGCAACAATTTTTGAATTTGCCGATTCTGCTGGGTTAAGGCCAATCGCTGCTCAGGTTCCGCGGCGCGATTCGGATCTGCTATTCGGGATGCAAAATCCTGACTTTCTTCGTTATTGAAACTCTGCCCCTGCAGCAGTGCCTTGCGCCGGTTCAGATCCATGGCCTTGTTGTGTGCTATCCGGAAAATCCAGCTGCTGAACCGAGCGTCGCCGCGGAATCGATGCAGATTTCTGAATACGCCCAGGAACACGTCCTGAGTCAGATCCATGGCGTCACTGCCGTTGCCGGTCAGTCGCAACCCATAGTTATAGATCCGACTTTCGTAACGGCGCACCAGCTTTTCCCAGGCAGGTGTTGAACCTGCCAGCGCAGCTGCAACGAGGGATTCATCTTCGTCTATGAAAGCCATCAATTACCCTGTGGGTGACTATTGGGTATTAGTCGCAGGAAGTGCTCGAATAGTTTGCGTTCCGGTTCACCAATTCAAACAAGGCAGGCGCAGAACTCAATTTTCCGCAGAAGTCCTATGGAGATCGCGACGCAGCAGCTTGCCCCAGCGGCGATTATAAGGATGCACATAACGCGTGGCACCCTCGCTGTTAATCATCGGGTATCCGTTATTGGCCCACTCGAACAAAGAGTGATGCAGGTTCCGCACCTTGGTGTAGCCCATCCCCACCATCTGCTCCGCCAGCACAGCCGACCGATAGCCTACCGAACAGTACAAAACGATTTCAGCCTGCTTATCCGGAAATCGCTCGGCTATCTCAGTCACTGAAGTCAGGTTGATAGCAGTAGGGAGGTAGCTGACAGCAAATTCCTCAGGCGCTCGAACATCAATCACGACTGGTGCTACAGTAGGATTTCTCAGGCGATGCTGCAGCACTTGTGTGGATATCGACCTGACAGTTGGAAAGTCCTCCGTAATAGTATTGTCGACGGACTCCCAACTGGTACCGAACAGGCCGGACAGGAATGATGTTAATGATGCAAACACAATCAGCTTGTTCATGGACGGCTGTCAGCTCCGGCAACTGGCCTCGGGTAGGGGTAGCCAGGACGATCGCCAATTATCCTGCCTTTTGAGCTGGAAATTGCTGTCGGCCTGGTTAAGCCGGAACTGAATTCCGTTATCAGGCAGCAGCCTGGTCTGCCTGGCTTGCCAGTAATTCACTGACCGCGCTCATCAGCGCGTTCAGTGATGAGGAAATGATATCCTTGCTAATGGCAACGCCAGTGTATCGTTTACCGTCACATTTCAACTGGATGTAGGTAACAGCTTCGGCATCAGCGCCTTGCCCCAGTGCATGCTCGCCATAGTCCAGCACTTCAATATCCAGCTTGATGGTGGAGCGCAAGGCTTCGATAAAGGCATCCAATACTCCGTCGCCTTCACCCCTTATATCAATATCTCTGCCGTAATAATCGATTTTCGCATTGAAAGTTTCCCTTCCTTCTGCTTTTTCGATACTGAAATTTTCCAGGCTCAGTACTTTGGCATTATTCATATAGTGGGCATTAAACAACTGCCAGATTTCATCGGGCTGAATTTCCTGCCCGGTAACTTCCGCTTCTTTCTGCACCACACGACTGAACTCAATCTGCAACCAGCGCGGCAATTCGAAGCCAAACTTGTTGGCCAGCACGTAAGCCACACCACCCTTGCCGGACTGACTGTTAACCCGAATCACATCCTGGTAGGTTCGGCCAAGATCACGGGGATCAATAGGCAGATAGGCAATCTCCCAGGCCTCCCCTTCGGTATACATGTCCAGGCACTTTTTAATGGCGTCCTGGTGGCTGCCGGAGAAAGCGGTAAAGACCAGATCGCCACTGTAAGGCTGGCGGGGATGCACATCGATCTGGGTACATTCCCGCACCACGGAAACAATGCGGTCCATGTCCCGAAGATCCAATTCAGGGTCGATACCCTGGCTGTACAGATTCATGGCCATTACCACGATATCCATATTGCCGGTGCGCTCTCCATTCCCCAACAGTGTGCCCTCAACACGCTGGGCACCGGCCATGACGGCGAGCTCCGCAGCTGCTACCGCACAACCTCGATCATTATGAGTATGCAGACTGATGATCACAGCATCACGATTGTTTATATGACGACTAAACCACTCTATTTGATCGGCATATACATTAGGAGTCGCCATCTCGACAGTAGCCGGCAAATTGATAATTGCCGGATTTGCTGTTGTGGGCTGCCAGACATCCAGTACTGCGTTGCAAACTTCTGCGGCGAAATCCATCTCGGTCCCGGTGAAGCTTTCCGGTGAATACTGGAAAACCCATTCTGTTTCCGGGGCCTGCCCGGCACAACGCTTGACCACTTCCGCACCATTGACGGCAATATCGACAATGCCGCTTCTGTCGGTCTTGAATACCTTCTGGCGCTGCACCGTGGATGTCGAGTTATAGACATGCAGGACCGCCCGACGGGCTCCCTTCAGGGATTCAAAAGTCCGTTCGATCAGCTCGTCCCGTGCCTGCGTCAACACCTGAATGGTGACATCGTCGGGAATCAGACCATCTTCAATCAGACTGCGAACAAAATCGAAGTCCGGCTGGGAGGCGGCCGGGAACCCCACTTCTATTTCCTTGAAGCCCACCTCCACCAGTAGTGCAAACATCTTTTTCTTCTGCGCGACCGACATTGGCTCGATAAGCGCCTGATTACCATCTCGCAGATCAACACTGCACCAGGTCGGCGCCTGCTTGATGACCTGATTTGGCCAGCTACGATCTGGCAACTCAATCGGCTGGAATGGCTGGTATTTGCTATGGTCAAACATTGTCTTGTTCCTGGTCCTGTTTCGAGTATTCGACTTACTCAATGATTTAAAGAATAGTGACGTAGCGTAACGAAATGCGAATGGTTTTTCTACTCATACTTTCCACAAAATGCAGCTATTCTTGGTTTTCATCACTATTTTTAGCTTGTAAATAAGTGATATTCGCTATTATTATCGGTAACCACAACGCTAAGCTTCCTATCCTGGAGCCCACAGGACCATGAAACTAGACAAGATAGACCTGAAAATTTTGCGGGAAATGCAAAGGGATGGGACCATTACCAATCTCGAACTGGCAGACAAAATCGGCCTGTCACCTTCACCTTGTGCCAGGCGGGTCAAGCAGCTGGAAGAAAGCGGCATAATCGCCCGCCGGGTCACCCTTCTAGATCCGTCCAAACTGGATCTCAAGCTCACTGCCCTGATCCAGATCGCAATGGACCGACATACTCCGGACCGTTTCGAGGAATTTGAACGACAGGTAACCAGCTTCCCGGAGGTAGTGGAATGCGCACTGATTACTGGTCAGTCGGCAGACTATCTGCTCAAGGTGATCGTGCCAGACATGGAGTATTACCAGGAATTCTTACTGAACAAAATTACCCGTATAAAAGGAGTATCAGACGTGCACTCCAGTTTCATCATGCGCCAGGTGACCAGCTCTACGGAATTGCCATTGAACCACCTGTCCGTGTAATCCACGCAATAGCAGACTACTGGAAAAAATGTTTAACCTTATCCTTGTAAGATCGACTCATCTTCAGGGAAGACCCACAACTCAGAATCAGGTGATATTCACCATTGATATGTGACGACACCTTTTCCACCCGTTGCAGATTGACTATTGTGGATCTGTGAACCCGCTGAAAAATGGAAGGATCCAATTTGGATTCCAATTCTTTCATGGTGGTACGCATAATATGTGTTTCGCCTTTCACGTGAATACACATGTAGTCACCGGCAGCATCGATCCAGTCGATATCCCTGACCGGCACAAAGGTGGTAGTTGAACCATCCTTGATAGCCAGTCGATCTGGAGTGCTCGACTCCGGCTCGTCGCTGGTCAATAGCTCCCCGATAGCGACTTCGGATTTGCCAGTCATGCTTATCACCATGTCCAGCAGACGCTTTTTCTCATCCATTGCACTGAGCTGTGTCTTAGTCTGAACTGCCCGCTCCACTGCTTCTCGCAATCTTTCTTCCTCGACCGGTTTCAACAGGTAGTCCACCGCATGAATCTTGAAAGCATCCACTGCGTAAGCATCGTAAGCTGTCACAAAAACAATCAATGGCATGAGATCAACTTGAATTTCCCGTACTACGTCGAAGCCGGTCATACCGGGCATCTGGATATCAAGAAATACCAGATCGGGTTCATGCTCAACGATGGCAGCCAGCGCTTCCCTTCCATTCCGGCAGATGCCCACAACCTCAACCTGATCATTCTCATCAAGGCGCATCTTCAAGCCCTTGCAGGCTAACTCTTCATCATCAACTATCAACGCTTTTAACATGTTAACCCTCTGGCTATTTCTCGGCCGTCTCGTAAGGCAAGACTACCGTTGCCTTACAACCCGACGGTTCCTGATTGGAAAAAGTAAAACTTTGATTTGAGCCGTACATTTCCTTCAATCGCTCTCGGACATTCACCAGGCCGACACCCTTGAATGTGGCCAGCGAATCGCCAAGCATGGGTTCCGGTATGCCTGGTCCATTATCTGCTATCGTCAGCACCAGGTTTTGCTCATCAATTGTGGCGGTAATTGTTATTTTGCCGCCCTGCTCCAACTTGGACAAGCCATGTTTGATAGAGTTCTCTATCAGGGGCTGCAATAGCATGCTTGGAACCAGAGCATTCAAGGCCTCGTCCCGTACATTTATTTCGAGTTGCATTCGCTCTCCAAACCGAACCTTTTCTATATCGAGATAGAGCTTCGATGTTTCAAGTTCATGGGACAGAGAAACGCGATCCAGCGGCGAATGATCCAGCGAATAGCGCAGGAACTTGCTCAACTTGGTCAGCATCTCATTGGCCTGATCGGTAGCTTTGTCCAGCACCAGCGTCGAAATAGCATTCAACGTGTTAAACAGGAAATGAGGATTCAGCTGATAACGCAGCATTCGCAGCTGAGCTTCCTGGGCCAGAGCTTCAGACCGCAGGCTCTTCTCCTTTTCCAGCTGGAACAGCTGGTAATACTTGATAAAGAAATAGAGTCCACTCCAGAACAACATGGTGAAAAAAGCCACCGATAAGGTGCCTCGGAACAGGTCCTCAACCTGAAAGTCTTCGAAGGGCAGAAATTCACCGAAGGAGACATAATCCAGGTAGTTATTGAATGGCTGCCAGATGGCTGAAACAGCCAGTGATCCCAAAATGACCGTTGCCGCCCTGACTGTTATGGAGTTTTCCCACACCAGACGGTAAAGACCACGCAATCCTGTGGTAAGCAGAATACCCATGATTGCCGAAATGACATAAACCGTAACCCGGCCCAGCAGGTACTCGGCCGGCACGAAGGTAAGATCGCGAATTACCAGCAAGACGACCCAGATGGTCCAACCACCGGCCTGAAATAACCAGAACTGCTTGCCGCGACTCAGGGAAACCGCATGGTCACGAAGAGATCGGTGTTTTTTTGCAGGCCCAACGACGGTAGCCATAAAAATTCTCGCTCACGAAGCTTGTCTTGATTATGCACCAAGAAAACCCCGACATGACACCTCGACGTGGTGGTACGCACAAAATAAAAGCCATGCCACCCGCATGGATGACATGGCTTTCGATTATTTAGCCGGGATCAGCAGCTCAAGGCAGCAAATGGGAAACCGCGTTCATTTCCTCCGTCAGTTCCTGCTGGGTCTTGTCCATCAGTTCCTGACTGAAAGCATTGATTTCCAATCCTTCAACAACCTGATATTGACCATTTTCACAGGTGACTGGAAAGGAATAGATCAGCCTCTCGGCGATACCGTATTTGCCGTCACTGTGGATGCCCATACTGACTATACTGCCGCCGGTACCCAAAGCCCAATCCCGCATATGCTCAATAGCTGCATTAGCCGCCGAAGCGGCACTGGACAATCCCCGTGCTTTAATAATCGCCGCGCCGCGTTGCTGGACGGTAGGAATAAAATCAGCAACAACCCAGTCCTGGTCCACCAGACCCATAGCCTGCTCGCCAGCTACCGTAGCATGATGAATATCCGGGTACTGGGTGGCAGAGTGATTACCCCAGATGATGACCCCTGCGATTTCCGTACTGTGTTTGCCGGTTTTGCCCGCCAGTTGCGCCACCGCTCGATTATGATCCAGCCTGGTCATGGCGGTGAATTGTCCAGGATCGAGGTCCGGCGCATTACGATAGGCGATCAGCGCATTGGTATTCGCCGGATTGCCTACTACCAGCACCTTGACGCCGCGACTGGCGTGATCGTTGATCGCCTTACCCTGGGCTGAAAATATCGCTGCATTGGCTTCCAGCAGGTCCTTGCGCTCCATTCCAGGTCCGCGCGGGCGGGCACCAACAAGCAGACAATAATCTGCATCTTTGAACGCTACGTTTGCATCATCGGTTTGAACGATACCTGCAACCAGCGGAAACGCGCAGTCTTCAAGCTCCATGGCCACACCTTTCAGCGCCTCCAGTGCGGGCGTAATCTCCAGGCACTGGAGTATTACCGGCTGATCCGGCCCCAGCATCTCGCCGGCGGCGATTCTAAAGAGAAGTGAATAACTGATTTGTCCTGCTGCTCCGGTAACAGCAACTCTGACAGGTGCTTTCATGTGATTTGATGACCTTTGCTTGTGAAAAGAAAGAAATTGTAAGTATTTGAAAGCGGCGAATTATAGCAGACTTTCTGGAAAATTCAGTAGATAAACATGGCATCGCCGTAGCTGAAGAACCGGTAGCCTTCGGCGACAGCCTGCTCATAGGCGCCAAGTATCTTTTCTTTTTCAGCGAAAGCGCTTACCAGCATCAGCAATGTTGATTGAGGCAGGTGAAAGTTGGTAATCATGGCATCGACCACCCGGAACTCAAAGCCGGGATATATAAAGATATCGGTTTCCCCTTCATACGGCGCAAGGACGCCCCCCTGCGCAGCTGTTTCCAGACTACGCACCGATGTGGTGCCGACTGCTATCACCCGCCCATTTCGTTGTCTGCACTCCTGAATCTGCTGTACTACCGATTCCGGCACCTGCAACCATTCAGAGTGCATCCGGTGCTCGCGAATATCTGCTACCCGCACCGGCTGAAAAGTGCCAGCGCCCACATGTAACGTAACGAACGCTTTGTGCACACCCTTTTCGTCAAGGCTGCGCAGGAGCTCCTCGTCGAAGTGCAACCCTGCTGTCGGTGCCGCCACGGCTCCAGGCACCTGCCCATAGACAGTCTGATAACGTTCCCGATCTGACAACTGGTCTGCGCGCTTGATATAGGGTGGTAATGGCATATGACCCACCTGCTCCAGAAAATCCACCAAGCCTGATTGGCAATCAAACCGCAGATGGAAAAAATCGTCCTCACGACCGACTACTGTGGCTTTGGTTATGGCAGCGTCCGGAGCGAAACCAGTCAGGAACGCGCCACTTCTGGTCACGCTCGGGAAAAGTAGCACACCGCCAATGCGGGGAGACTTGCTGGCCCGAACCTGTGCCAGTGCTTCGTTCCCTGGAAGAATACGCTCTATAAGCGCTTCAACTTTGCCACCGGATTCTTTCTGCCCGAACAGACGAGCGGGAATAACGCGGGTATTGTTGAAAACCAATAGGTCTTCCGGATTGAGAAGATCCGGAAGCTGCCTGAAGCTCCGGTGGCTGACCTCACCGTCGGTGCGCTTCAGGCACAGCAATCTGCTGTCACCTCGATTGGCAGGGGGATGGTAAGCGATCAGTTCTTCAGGTAGCTGGTAGTCGAATTCAGTAAGCTGCACAGTAAGGCCAGGATCCGAAAAAGTTGGCAAACATCCGTCCAATCAGTGGACGGATGGCAAGGGTATAGAAATTTGCCCGGCACTTGAAGTCTCAGTGTCCGGTAATCGTGACAGGGATCTGGTGAAAATTCCGGGCTAGTGTTATAAACTCTCCCGCACTGAGAAGAGCCACGGCCAGACCAGCGGTCTGGGCGACAAGCGGCCCTGGAAATCCTCAGTAAAGTGCCAGCGTGGTGAAATTGGTAGACACGATGGATTCAAAATCCATTGCCTTCACGGGCGTGGCGGTTCGAGTCCGCCCGCTGGTACCATTATGATAATAATATCAATAAGTTAAAGATAAAATCGGCTGTACCCTCTTTAATACCCCACAAAATTCAAATTGAGATTCCACCAGCTAGAATATACTGGTAGACGACATATCCTGCCACGGTGTGTGGAATCTAAAAATAATCAGATTTCCATTCGAAAATTCGTGTCCGCCGATCATTAAGAGAGCACTAAAACATGTGCTCTAATACCCTCAGTAGAAGATAACCTGCATTTAGGATTCATGATCAAAGCCTGGCTAGTTCAATCAGGGAACGAATCTCTGACTTGCAATTCCGCTACAGATACATTGCGTCGTCGTGCTCGATCGATGTGCCTAGAAAAAGTGCCCCCAACCAATATTCGAGACTTTATCCTGAGCACTGGCAAACAAGTATTCGCACTGAGTGGCTACGCTGATACAGGTTACCAGGAACCAGACTTGATGCTCGCTGCTGTACGTCAGGCACTCAGTAATCGTGACCCTGGCCAGTGGATAGTGCAAATCGGGGCTACACAGGGTGGTGTCGGAGCTGCCTACACAGTGGCAAAGGAGCTGGGATTTACCACATTGGGAATCGTATCTTGGCTGGCACTGGAGGAGCACATCAAGCTCTCGGATAGCGTGGACTACGTTTTCTTTCTTGAAGATGCCTGCTGGGGCGGGAGAACGGATAGACATCGTCTTTCCCCGACTTCAGTCGCTTATGTAGAAAACGGAGACGAGTTTTTGGTGATAGGTGGATATGCCATTGCCAAAGACGAAATCCTTGCTGCTCACGAGGCAGGTAAACCGGTTCAGTTTATACCAGCTGATATGAACCACGAAATTGCTCGTACGGGCAAAGTACTAAAAGTCCCCTTGTCTCCGAATGACTATAAAGGCCTTGCACATGATACGTTGATCAAAATCGGTTCTTGAAGTAGCCATGCATCGACAGCTCCTTTGATACGATCGCTTCCGACCCGAAGCTTGATTAAGGGACTTCCAGCCATTGGCTCACTTTTCCAGACAGACCGTGTGGATTTCCATTACTTTCATTGGGATACCTCTTCAAGAATACAAGATAAGAGAATGCCCTCCATAATATGAATGAAAGGAACACCTTTTCGCTATATCAATATTATGCCTTTCGAATATATTGAGTTTCGATGACTGACCGTACCCCCGCAAATCGAGCCACCCTGAATGTGGGATTTCCTTATAATCAGACCCCAAGGAGGTCCCAAGATGAAGCGCAAGCGTTATACCGAAGAGCAGATTATTTCAATTCTCAAAGCCCACGAGGCGGGCACGTCAGTGACAGATCTGGCCAGACAGCATGGCATTGTTGAGAACACAATTTATCGCTGGAAATCCAAGTACGGGGGCATGGAGGTCTCCGAAGCGAAGCGGCTACGAGAACTCGAGCAAGAGACCGCCAGGCTAAAGCGTCTGCTGGCAGAAGCTGAGCTAGACATAGCAGCCATGAAGGAAGTGATCAAGGCAGCGGCAGAGCTGGATTTTAGCCCATCAAGCAGAAGTAAAGTGACAATATCTGGCAACCAACCGCAGCCACCCAACAAATTTTCGAACAATGGTCCTCATCTTTGAAGTGGTTATGCTTCAGAGCTGCCCACAACTATTCATACCGCAACACCTCAACTGGATTCACCCGCGCAGTAGCAAATGACTTCGCTGCAACGGTTGCTAATGCTGCGAATACTACTAACAAAGTCGCCCAGAGAAACGGCCATACGCCTAAAGAGACGCGATAGGCAAAATTCTCCATCCAGCCTGATAACAGAATAAAACTTAGTATATTTGCTGGTATAACAGCTACCAGCAATAGTAGTGCAAGATGGCGCAAAAAAAGATTCAGAATTTGTATTTCTGATGCGCCAAGCACTTTGCGAATTCCAATCTCTTTGCTTCGTTGCTCCGTGACGTATGTGGTTAATCCAAGCAATCCTACTATCGAAACCACGATATTAAGCCCTGCGAAGACTGCCACGAGGCGAGCCATGTTCGATTCAGTTTCATAGAGCCTTCCTAGCCGATCATCCAGAAATTCAGGATCATGAAGATAATCAGAATCAAATCTCCGTATCGTCTCTTCAATGAATCTCAGACTCTGGCCTACTTCTGCGCCACTTATATTTACAATTAGCGACCTTTCTGCTCTATTTGCTCGTATTGGAAATAACCGTGAGAAATCATCAACTACTGGCCGAATAATCAAGGGCTGTATTTGTTCGGTCAATGGCGAGAAATGAAAATCCTCCACGACTCCTATGACTTCACCGTTGCCTACACGTTTGCCAAGAGGCTCTTCCCATTCCATTCTTTCAACAAGAGCATTGTTCACTAAAATTGGTAGCGGATCGGTTGTAATTTGTTCAGGCAGGTCCCTCCCGACAAGAAGCTGTATTCCCATCGTTTTCAAATAGTCTTGTCCTACGCGAATTGCTTCTAGCCCCAACTGAACCTCAGTCCCATCGCTCATCTCAACGCCGGTACTAGTATTGGCACTCCCAGAACCCGGTGGGTACCACATTGATGAGACATTAATGATTCCGGGATTCGCTCTTAGTTCATTACTGATCACCGGTATCTGGCCAATGGTATCTATACCACGAAGGGTAATGAGTACTTGATTCTCTTCGTCGAAGCCCAAGGGCTTGTCGATCATAAATTGAATCTGATTGTTCAGGCCAAAAGTGCAACCTAGGACTAGAATCGCTATGGCAATCTGCATCAATACCAGCATATTTCGTATTGAGTAGAACCCAACAGACGCACCACTTGAATCTTTAAGAGCCGTAATTGGAGTACCACGGCTCAATTGCAAAGCCGGATAAAGCCCCGATAGGAGACTAACCATACAACCAATCCCGATTACTAGAAAAAGGAACATTGGCTTGGTCATTCCTCCGATTAGCTCGCTCTTGGCCAGCATAGAAACTAGTAAACCAAACTCCAACATAAACAAAGCAAATAATCCTCCTATGCACATGGCAATAAACGTGAATGTGATTGCTTCGCCAAGATGTTGAGAAATAAGCTGTCGGCGATCCGCGCCTAACACTTTCTGCAATCCAATCTCACGTCGGCGCCTGGCACTGCGTGCAGTAGTTAGATTGATGTAGTTGATACAAGCCGTAGCTAACAAGAAAAACCCGACACCGAGCAATGCATATATATAGAAAATGTTGCCTTGAGGTCGGTCGCTCGCAAGAAGCTCCCCGAAATGAATGTCCAGCAGCGGCTGAGCGACCAGCTCAAAAGCACCAAGTGGTTGAAAGCGTTCAGCATGGTGGTTCTCATAATATTGCTCAGAAATAGTCTCAAAGGTATCCAGTTTAAACTCTTCCTCAACCATAAAATAGGTGTATGTTGAGGCTCCAAGCATGCCTTCAATCAAATACGACCGTTCAGAATTTTCGGGGTTAAACACATCCATCATGGCTTGCGGTATCAATGCGTCGTAGCGTAAGTGCGTATTCTCCGGAAAATCCTCAAAAACAAGGGTTACTGTGTAGAGGTAGCCATCAGCTTCCAGTACTTCGCCTATTGGATTGTCGTTACCGAAATAGGTTTCGGCAAAGGACCGGCTGATTGCTATCGAGTAAAGGTCCTCTAACGCCGTAGTGGGATCACCAAATACAATGTCATGAGTAAAAACGTCGAAAATGTTGGGATCGACAAGATACACGCTAGACCAACTCTCAATAAGCTGCTCGCGCGCAACCATAGTTTCATTGAGAGTGCGAATACGCACGTGCTGACCAAGCTGGGGATTATCAGCTAACAGCAAGGGAGCGACTCTATCACCCAACATTGCCACCCTATCGGTAAAATCAGAGTGAGAAATCACTCTGATAATTCGATCATGATTGACATGATGTCGATCGTAGGTCAGCTCGCTCTGCGCATAGAGCAGGATTATGAAAAAACCTGCCAATCCGACCGCGAGACTGAAGATACTAATGAGGCTATAGAGCGTCTCGTTTTTGAGTTTCCTCAAAGCTAGAAGTAGGTAGATACGGAACATAGTTCGAGACATACTCTTGGTTTAGGCATATATCCGATCAGATTAGATAGCTTGTAAGAGGTCCTGAGCCAGAACCCATACTTGCCCTCACCTATTTATAACGCAGTGAATTCGCCGGATTATCTCTAGCCACCTTGATGGATTGAATAGCCACGGTCAGTGCCGAGACCATAAGTACTAATATCATAGCTACTGCAAATGTCATCGGGTTGATCGAAATACGATAGGCGAATCCTTCCAGCCAGATATTCAGGGCATAAAAAACCATAACCGATGCCACGATTGCCGCGACAATTATCAGGGCAAAAATTCCTTTAAACATGGCTGCCAGTATCCGCGCAACAGATCCTCCCAGCACTCTCCTTATACCTATTTCCTTGGTTTTTTGGTCGATGGTAAAAGCGATAAGCCCAAACAATCCCAACATAGCAATGACAATGCACACTACTGAACCCACAAGAGCAAGCAGTGTTTGATTTTGTTCATCGGCATATAAGCCATTTAGCGTTTCGTCAAGAAAGCTGTAGTCAAACGGTGTTTCCGGCATAAGCGTGGCCAACGATGTTTCCACGTATCCGAGTATGTCTTGAATCTTGTTCGGATTAATGTCAATCACCAAGTAACGCTGCCAGCGCCAATTGTCGTAGAAAAAACCAATGACCTGCGGGCGAATATCATCATGCAGCGAAGAGAAGTTGTAGTCAGCAAATACACCCACTACCTCTCCCTTTGTACCATCCGTAGGGGTAACTATTTCTTTGCCAATTGGATCAGCCCAACCCATCTGATTTACTAGGGATTCATTCACCAGGTAAGGGCGGATACTACTGTTCTCTAACGATCTGTTTCCTGGAGGAAAACTCCGACCGTTAACCAAAGGTATAGAAAGGGTCTCAAGATAATTCTCATCGACATTATAAGTTTCAACAAAGATATTTATCTCTTGCCCATTGTCATCTTGCATGAGCACTGACTCACCATACGCCGGCGTTCCTGGAATCTCATCAGCCATAGTGACACGGAAAATGTCCGGATGCCGAGATAATTCAGTCATCACAGTGCGATAGTCAGTGCCATTGGCAATGACATTGACCTTAACTACCAATTTGTTTTCTTTCTCGAAGCCTAAAGGTCGGTTTTTCATGAAACTGACCTGCTGGTACATAATCATTGCACCGGCGATAACGCCAATCGACACCAGCATTTGCAATCCGATAAAAATACTCCGTAGGTTGATACCGAATCCGGAAATCTTCACTATCGGCCTAAACAGGTTTACCGGCTTTACAACAGAAAAATAGAATGCAGGATAGGCACCAGAAATCAAACCTATGGCGATGCCTACCAATACTAGTAGTATTAGCAACGAGGTGTCGTTACCCATAAACACTGACAAGTCGTGACCTAACAATGTGCGATCTATCGCTGTTGAGAACAACACTTCCGCAATAACGATACCGATCAATAATGCCAGCAGGGAGAACCATACTCCCTCAATTAGAAACTGACCAACAACTGCCCTCCTTCCAGCGCCTAAAGTACGACGCACTCCGATTTCCTTGGCCCGCTTCGCAAAACGGGCAGTAGACAAGTTCATGTAATTGATACTGGCAACTCCCAGAATAAAAACCACAATCCCAAAAAGCGCATAAAGGGTGACAGGACTTCCTTTGGGCACGTCACTCTCAAGAGCCGGGGATAAATGGATGGCGCTCAGTGGCTGCAGTTGTAATTCCAGTCTTGGACTTTGCCCTGAATAAACCTGTTGTGCTCTTTCATTAACATGTCGATTGAAGAATTCCCCGGATATTTCATGGAAGTTTCCGGGATCGTATTCGGCGGAAAGGCGAAAAAAAGTATGACTGAAAGGACTTGCTATACCAAGTTCAAAATACATCTCCGGAGGGGGGGACAGCGTTAGCTGATTATTGGAAAACAGCATATTGAAACGATGAGAAGTGTTTCTTGGCAAATCCGCAAATACCAGAACGACCGTGTATGTATTAGCCGAGCTCTGAATTCCCAGGGTTTGCCCTACCGGGTCTTCGTCGCCGAAATGAACTTTTGCCAAGCTTTCACTGATAGCAATACTGCGCGGCTCTGTCAGAGCCGTCTCGGAATTTCCAGAAAGAACATCCAGGTTGAAAATATCAATTATGCTGTTATCTGCCCCATAAAATCCTTCTTCAATGTCCCAGAAAACACTGACATTGTTGTTAATAACCAACATTCCATTTCCGCTAAAAGGACTAAGACGCCCAAAATCCTCAAATTGAGCATAGTCCTGAGCAAGCAATGGTCCAATCTGAGTACCGACTCTTGCGTGGCGCGTTCGGTTTCCTGCAATATCCCATTCAGAGGTCAGCCGGTAAATCCTGTCGTGATCCTGAAAATGCCGATCGTAGCTAAGCTCGCTATTGAGATATAAAAAAATTATCAGGAAGCAACTAAAACTAATCGCCAGTCCGGCAAGATTGAGTATGGAATAGAGCCCATCCTTGTATAAATTTCTAAAGGGTACTCTCAGCAGATTGATAATCACTGTTAAGTTACTCCGCCATACGAGCAGTGGCTTTGATTTCTCACCCGGCGACTAGTTGATAACCCCTCTATGCTATTCATCAAGCGCGATTCGCTCCACTTCCTGCATTGCAGAATAACCTGACGTGATCACTCTATCGCCCTGCTTCAAGCCAGATCGCACTTCAATAAATCGATTGTTACGTCGGCCCGCTTCGATGTCCCGCCGATAGGCATAGTCGTCATTTTCATCTAGTACAAATACCCAGTTGCCTCCAGTGTCTTGAACAAAACTACCGAGTGGCAGCAGCAACGATTGCACTGGATTACCCAGCGTCAGTTCCATTTGCAGGGCTTGTCCACGACGAATATTCTCTGGGACTCCGCGTGTAAACGCGAGGTCTACTGTAAAAGTACCGTCAGTGATTTCCGGATACACTTTGATTGCGCGAGCGTTGTATTCGTCTCCTGCCAAAGTGAATTGTGCAGTCTGCCCTTGGGCTACTCTAGAAACGTAATACTCATCAATTTGGGCAACCACCTTATATTGATCCACTGAGTCAATCTGCCCAAGGCGCTCGCCTGACATCTTGCTCTCACCGATCTCTACGGGCAGCGAGGTCAATTGCCCACTAATGGGTGCCCTCACCAGCAGGCTTTCGAAACTGCTTTGCGACACTTTCAAGTTTTCTTGCAGCTTCTGGGTTTGCTCAGCGATCTGCTGTAACCTTTCCTCACGAATCTTTTCTCCTAAGTCCTGCCTGGACAGAGTATTGGCCAGAACCTTGCGTTGGTACCATAGCTCATCTAGTACAGCTTCATATTCTTCCTGAGAAATAAGGCTGCTATCGACGAGCTGATCGAAGCGCTTTTTTTGACGCTCAAGTACAGTAATGCGGTACTCGATATCCAGAATATCGCGCTCGATACGTAATTTTTCAGTTTCCAGGTTGTTGGAAATATTGCCAAGGAAATTGAGTTGCTCAGTGATGCTGGTGTCATTCTGAGCAGCATTCAGACGCAAGTTAGTATTACTTAGTTGCAAAAGCTCCTGGTCGGCCTCGACGAAGCTACCCTCTTCCACGAGTATTCTTTCCACGACGCCACCGTTAATCGCATCCAAGTAGACAGTGTTCAAAGGTTGAATCGTGCCCCGAATCGGTATCAGGTCTTCAAAGGCACCATACTCAACAGTAGAAACAATCAACTGCTCCTTCGGTGCACGGTAGGTACGGATAGAAGCGTCTGCCAACAACTCATAAATGAACCATGCCAGACCTGCAACCGACACAACGACCAATCCCCATTGCCACAAGGGACGAGGCTGTTTTTCTATCCTTCGGTCCATGGCCATACGTCGTATGCCTGTGTTGCTTTTAGAGTGTCTGCGACATTCTATTCAGACCGGTACACAGCAATTCAGTCAGGCGAATGCAGCGGCCTCATTACTCGCCATTTCAGTGATAATGCGCCCATCCAGCATTCGCACAATTCGCTTGCCAACCGATGCATCCTCATTCGAGTGAGTTACCATAACTATGGTTGTTCCCTCATCGTTGAGCGAGGAAAGAATTTTCATCACTTCTTCGCCATGTTCGCTGTCTAAATTACCTGTTGGTTCGTCTGCCAGAATCAGGTTCGGCTGATTGACTATAGCGCGAGCCACCGCTACTCGTTGTTGTTGTCCTCCCGATAGTTGCTGCGGGAAGTGCTTCATGCGATGAGCCATATTCATCCTTTCCAAGACTTCCGTCACTTTGGCCTTGCGAACGCTTTCAGGGGTCTTTGTATAGATAAGCGGAAGCTCTACGTTTTCGTGGACTGTGAGTTCGTCTATCAGATTAAAACTTTGAAACACGAAACCAATATTTTCCTTGCGAAGGTTGGCCCTCTGGCGCTCACTGTAGCGAGAGACTTCTTCATCAAGAAACCAGTATTTGCCCCCATCCGGATTGTCGATCAGACCAAGTATGTGTAACAGCGTCGACTTACCACAGCCTGAAGGTCCCATAATAGACGTAAACTCGCCTTCTTCAATGGTGAGGTCTACCTCATCCAAAGCGGTTGTCTCAACTTCGTCAGTTCGAAACAATTTCGACAGGCTTTCGGTTTTAATAATCATGCTGGATCCTTGTTTTCAAATATCACTTATGATTCGCAATAGTCATACCAACATAGTTTTACGAAGAATTTCATAAGGTTAGTGAATAGATAATTGATTCTTATGGGCCATTGTTTCAGGTCGAAACAGAAGTGTTGTGTCAATGTGAAACACTCTAGTCTCTATTAGGCATCGCATCCACAGTACCAGCATCTACTACTCCCGAAACTCGCGGCATACGCTGAATTTAGCAAGATGGCGCTGAAATTGCTCTTTAGTTTATGTAAGCAGATTTTCTGATCTGAATACTAGATTACGAACAACCTAAAATCTGTTTTTCTCTCTTACTTTCAATAGGTTGAGAGACAATAACATTTGCCTAGGCGATTCCAAATGACCTTAGCTGTTCCATTATGAAACAATTACGCCTAGCATTAGAGGCCCTCCGAATATCGCGCAATCGAACAGGCAATAGTGCAGCTGAGGAAGGCCAATGAGTGACCAAATATCTACCAGCAGCGTGCTGGTCGTGGATGACGACCGGGATGTGTTGTTGACAGCGGAACTAGTGCTTAAGAACCAACACCACCGAGTCACCTGCCTCTTCAACCCCAGTGAAATCGCCGACCTATTCGAACAGCAAACGTTTGATGTAGTTCTGTTGGATATGAACTTCACACGAGGCCTCACAAGTGGTGAAGAAGGATTCTACTGGCTGCAGAAAATTAAAGAACTATCACCGCATACCCAGGTCATCATGGCTACCGCCTACGGTGAAATCGAATTAGCCGTAGAAGCCATCAAACAAGGAGCAGCGGATTTTCTAGTCAAACCATGGGATAACGAGAAACTAATCAGCACCGTCAATACTTGCTTGAAGTTAAGCCAGTCCCGACAGCGTATCGATAAGCTGGAACAAACCCAGAAGACTCTCAATGAGAGACTGGACTCTGATTTTGGGCAGATAATCGGCGACTCCAAGGCCATGCGCGACGTGTTCGAACTGATCGATAAAGTCGCTGCCACGGAAGCCAGCGTACTTATTCTCGGAGAGAACGGTACCGGCAAGGAATTAGTCGCCAGGGCAATACACCGCCAATCCGCACGCCATGACTCACCGATGATCAGTGTTGATCTCGGTGCCATTTCTGAATCGCTGTTTGAATCGGAAATGTTCGGGCACAAGAAAGGTGCCTTTACTGACGCTCGAGAAGACCGTGCTGGGCGATTTGAGGTAGCAAACGGAGGCACCCTCTTCCTCGACGAAATCGGCAACTTAAGTCTACTTTTACAGGCCAAGTTGCTCGGTGCCCTTGAATCCCATTGCATTACTCGCGTAGGTTCCGACCGCAAAATTCCGGTCGACATCAGGCTGATTTCCGCCACCAACCTCGATCACGATGAAATCCACGACGAACAACGTTTCCGTAGGGATTTACTCTATCGCATCAACACAGTGGAAATCACTCTGCCGCCACTGCGAGAAAGAATTTCCGACATACCTTTGCTGGCGGAGCACTACATTGAACTTTACGCAAGGAAATACAACAAACCAGCGGTACGCCTGGACGCCGCTGAGATAAAGAAACTACAAAGCTATAAATGGCCTGGAAACATTCGCGAATTGCAGCATGCCTTGGAGCGCGCCGTAATAATTACTGATGGCAAAAACATCAAAGCGGTAGACATTCTAGTCAACCGGAACAGCCATCAGGAATCCAGGGAAGAGCTCAATATTACACGCCTGGAAGAAAAAGCCATTAAGCGTGCCATCACCCAGCATAATGGCAATCTCACACAGGTTGCTAAATCACTGGGCCTGGGCCGCACAACTCTGTATCGAAAGATGGAAAAGTATGGAATTTCCAGCTAACGTCCTGCGCACGCAGCACTTCAAACTTATCCTGCAGATTCTATTGTTGCTGCTCGCTGTATTCGTTTTCTGCTATAGCGTAATCAGCACTGAATGGATAGGCACACCGACCATCAGTTTTTTGATTATCGTTGTTGTTACTATCAACATCATCCGAATGGTAGAAAAAAGCAACCGGGACTTCGCCCAGTTTCTCAGCAATATCACCTATGGTGATTTTACTTCTACAAGCGGCGCATCCAATCAGGCATTCGCTGCCCAAACATTTGTCAATGCGCAGAAAACATTGCTTTCCAAGTATCAAAAGCTAACAGCGGATCGCTCTGCTCAATCTCAATACCTGCAAAAGGTGGTTGAACATGTGGATTCGGCTCTGATCTGCTTTGACAGTGAAGGGAAAATCGAATTTTCCAACAAAGCAACGACCCAATTATTAAACAAAAAATACATCCCCAGCATCAATGTACTGGCTAACATCAATCCAGAGATGGCCAGTGAGTTGCGGCATATCCGTCCTGGAGAAAACCGCCTGCTAAAAACAGTCCTGGAAGGCGAATTGAACCAACTGATCCTTAGCGCCACAGAGTTCACCCTTCTGGATCGCAATTTCAAGTTGGTCTCAATGAAAAATATTAAAGGCGCCTTGGATGAGCGGGAAGTTGAAAGCTGGCAGAAACTGATTAAGGTGCTTACCCACGAAATCATGAACTCGATGACACCCATAGTTTCCCTAAGCCAATACATCGAATCCCTTGTGTCTGACAAGATATCACTGGAGCAATTGCAGGACGAGGAATCCGAACAATTCCGCGATTTACATCAAAGCATCAACGCCATCACCTCCCGCAGCAAGGGTTTGATGGAGTTTGTAGACAGCTACCGAAGCCTCAGCAATCTACCCAAACCGACCTTCGCAAAAGTTTCAATCGCCGAATTGTTCAATCGTATAGAACGATTGGTCGCGGATGAAGTTGGTGAATGTGATATTCGATTTCAGCAAACTGCCACTCCTCCGGGTTTATGGGTAAACGCTGACGAGCACCTGCTTGAACAAGTCCTGCTGAACCTATTGAGCAATGCCTTTGACGCTGTTGCTGAAAAGCAAGATAAGAAAGTAATGTTAGAAGCGACGTGTCAATCTGACGGGAAAGTCGCCATCAAAGTGACGGACAACGGTTGCGGCATAGACAGCGACGTTATCGACAACATCTTCACACCATTCTATACAACCAAGGATAGCGGAAGCGGGATCGGACTAAGTCTTTCTCGGCAACTTGCAAGGCTGAATAGAGGCATCTTATCTGTCAGTAGCGTAATGGGTGATGGCAGCCAGTTTACCTTGAAAATCATGCGGTAAGCCTCGAACGATTCATCACATATTTGCCAAACAATTTAGGAGCAACACAATGAAAACATTCGTAAAAGTTTTCTCACTGCCACTATCTTTGTTGGCTCTAGATGCTTCCGCGCAATCGGACTATACCGTTGGATGGACAATTAGTGGAATATTTAGAAGTGGAATAGGTGTAACTGTAGCCATGCTTTAGATCGAAGATCGACTAAAGAATGATGAAGAGAATTTCACAACGATAACGCAGCATAAAAGGTAAGACCAACCTGCCAGAAACCTGTAACTTCCGAAAGCCCTGCGAGGCCACCATAGCGAATAGGATGGTAGGTGCGCCCACATCAAAGGCTAGAGGTTAACTTCCTCAACGAGAAGCCGTATATACGGACGCGATTACATTTTTATGCAGAGTTAGAGTTGTAAAATAGGTGGAGTCCATATACGGAAGTTGCCTTAAGCTGCCTCTACTACTGAAACGGGCTTGAGGTTGTGTGAAAAGAAAAAACCAATTCATGTTGCATTTTTCAGTTCTATATTGAGATTGATAGGCTGGTGAGCCCATCTAAGCACGTAAAACCTGATTGTCACCCGCTGCCTTGCCAGTCATAAATTCGCACACAATGCCTGACAGGTGCCTAATATATGAACAGGCAGACTTTGCCTGCTCCCTGATTGCTTTGATTAGCGTGGGCACTCCCAAGATACTGATCGCTCGTTTCATATTGTAAGCCAACACATGTAAACTCATCTCAGTCCGCACATTCTCAAGTCGCTTCATCAGAATCTGCGTTGTTCCCATGTTGAGCTTTAGCGTGCCGAATGGATGTTCGACTGTACAGGCCCGGTCAGCCATCGCTCGCGGGTAATCATGAAGCTCTTCAGCTAAGGATTCCAGCAGCGCTTCATGCTCCCATCTTCTGACTCGACGCTCCTTTCCGCGCGTGCACTTTGTCTTGAGTTTGCAATCTCTGCATAGTGTTGCAGAGGCATAGTAAGTATCGATGTTTCTTCCGTCTTCAAGACTTCTACCGCGTCGAGGTAATATTTCGTTTGCGGGACAAACGTACTGATCCTGCTCAGCGTCGTACTTAAAATCAGCTCGATCGTACAACCCCGCCGCTTTGTTGCCTGATGTCGATGACTTTGGTACCAGTGTTTTAATGCCTAACTCGTGGCATGACTTCATGTCCAGGCCACTGTAGTAACCCCGATCAGCCAGTACCGTCATCTCGTCACAGCGTAGCGCCTGCTTAATCTTTTTAGCCACAGGTAGCAATTGCCCTCGGTCTGTCGGTGAGTTCGTCAGTTCATGCGCCACGATTAGCTTGTGATGGGTATCCACCGCCGTTTGCAGGTTGTATCCCACCAGCAACCCCTTTGCTCCCTGCTTCATTAACCGAGCGTCTTTATCGGTCTCTGATATTTGCTTGTCCGGGTGCGCTAGCACCTGTTGTTCTCTTCTCTTTAAGGCTTCCAACGATTCCCGTAACGAGCTGAGTTTTTCCTTTAAGTCTGCCAATTCGGTGTCTGAGGCCGATGGTTCGTCTAAGTCCGCTTCATCAAGTTTGGACAGATAGTTGGCAACGTGCTCTTCTGTGCGCGCTATTCGTCGCTTGAGGATTCCTCGGGTATGGTTCTTGGAAACGTTGTTGACTGCTTTGAATTTACTGCCATCAATAGCGACTACTGCCTGCTTGAAAAAGTCCTGTTGCCGACACAGTTCCACAAAATGTCTACAGGTATTCTGGATTGCTTTGCGGTTATCTTTGCGAAAATCGGCGATTGTCTTAAAGTCTGGCTGCAGACGACCAACCAGCCACATCAGTTCCACGTTCCGTTGGGTTTCTCGCTCAAGACGTCGACTGGATTGAATTCGATTGATATAGCCGTAAAGGTAAATCTTCAATAACGTAGTGGGTCGATAGGCAGGACGGCCTGTGGCTTCTGGCACCGCTCGTTCGAAACCCAGAGCATCTAGCGGCAATTCATCAACGAAGGCATCAATCACCCGAACTTGGCTGTCTTGAGCGATATAATCATCCAAGCTCTCGGGGAACATCGCTTGTTGACTACGGTTGTCTTCTTCGATGTATTGTTTCATTAGAACTGGCTCCTAACGGACGATTTTTGAGTATATTTTGCGCTACGTTTTCACACAACCTCGGCTTCATAGCAGACATTTTGACTACTGTATTTTTACTCTGACCCAATTCTATTGGGATAAGAACTATTGCCCAAATTTCAATTCAGATGATAGATCGTACACTTTCTGATTAAGGATACTCGTGCGACCGTTTGGATCAGTAATTGTGTATCCGTAACCCATACAATCAGGCATACAGCTTTTATCTTTGGTTTGGAAAACAACGATACTTATGGAAGGGGCAGAGTTACTAGGTTGTGCATTGCTAGGTGGTATAGTCAACACTGGTCCATTTGATTCGGTTACTGCGCTCAGAGTTGTTCTGTTTAATCCTCGTCTTAGCAATCCGTTCGGAGTGTCTGCTTGCACAAGCCATGTTTGATTGACACCATAGGAATTTTGAATCTGGAAATGGATGTATACGTGAGGATTGATCCATTCAACCCTTATGATTTTTCCTTGAAGTTGAACGGGATTATCTATGTTCATGTCTTCACTGATCGCATGGTGAGACAAAGAGCCGTTCGCCAAAGTGAAAAACATAACCAAAGTTCCAAAAACTTGATATTTTAATTTGCACATTGAAATACCTTCTAAAGAACACTTCGACTAATTTCCAAATGTAGCATATCAGGCAGGATACAGCTCGACCGCTTTGGGTTTAGAAACGGAAGTCAGGGCAGGCTCCTGGAATCACCCTAAGTACGATCAATTTCTGATGCGAAATCAGGCCATCAAGAGGTTTCAAGGCTTCGTAATAGAGCTGTTAGCTGCGCCCGGTTTCGCACGCCGACCTTTTGGTAAACTCTTGACGCATGGTCTTTCACGGTCTGTAGACTAATGAAAAGTTCGCTAGCAATTTCCTGATTGGTCTTTCCCGAATAAATTCCACAAATCACATCAGCTTCCCGGCGCGTAATTCCAAACCTTCGGTTAAAATCATCAAACGAATGTGGATGTTGTACCAATTCGACGCAATATATGTAAATCCCTACTAACAAAGTGTGTAGTAGGTATAACAGGAAAACGAATATTTCACCAAAATAGTCCAGTGCAGACAACTGGCTGAGTGATGATAAATACAGAATACTTACTCCAACCAATACAGCTACTGACGAGTGTTGTCCGGCCAAATTTAATTGGGAATTTTTCTGCATCGTAAGGATAAGCGCTAGCGATATATTGATTGCCATTCCAATAACAGCGATAAGCCCCAAACTTTCACCTGTTCCGACTCCACTTACAACCGTAAAAAGAAAAACGGCCAGGGCAGACAAGGCGAGCGGCAGAGCAATGTATAGAGGGGATGGGGTGGTCAGTGTTCTATTGACCCACAATACCAACATGGATTGGCTGACCAGGTAAAAAGGCAGTGCAAGCAGAGACACCAGGTTGAGAACGGATTCAATGGCAATCTGCTCGAGAAACAGTGGAAGCAGTAGCCTGCTCCAAGGGCCGTAATAACCGAATACGTAGAAGAACAGGATAGCATACTGTAGGAATTGAAGTGCCGGCGTTCTTTTACCCCTCTCTACCCTGAATACCAGCAGGATTCCGGTTACCGTGAGAGACAGGCAGAAAACGAAAGAAAACCAAAGTATCAAGCCGCTGAAATCCATGGAATAAGCAAGCTCCCTTGAAATGACAGGCCAAATATAGCACTCGGATCTGATTTTACCTCCCTACCAAAGTAGTAATCGCCAAATTCCTACTAAAGTAGCTGTTTGAACGCCACTTACCCGGCTACATTTACCCTCCTGACGGAGGATTTCTTATGAATGAAACTGAGCAAAAATTCAACGAACCCGGCACATTGAATGCCTTGGGCAACGGGTGGCGTAGCATAAAAGGCAACTTCCTGGTGTTCTTTCTCAGCGTGCTGGTGGAGGGAATCATTCATGCACCGCTGGATAACGAGAACATGTGGGATAGTTCGCCGACGGCCGGCATCATCATTCTAGCCTGGGGTCTGCTCGTTTATTCGGTTTTCAATTTTGGTGCCGACTTGGTGTTTCTTCGTGGCGTTCGAGACGGTGAAGTAAAAATAAACTTGATCATTTCGGGCTTCCGCGAAGGCGTGGACAAGTACACTAACATTATACTGGCCGCGTTACTGCTGGTCGGTTTGATAGGAATTTCGTTGTTGTTGCTGGTTGCTCCAGGGATCTACGTAGCCTGCCGGCTAGCATTTGTTTCGTATCTGGTGATGGACGAAGGGCTCGATCCGGTTGAAGCTGTTGAAGCAAGCTGGCGGATTACGGAAGGCCATGTTCTAAAGATTCTCGGCCTTGGGATGCTGGCGATACCTATTGTAATCGGTGGTCTGCTGCTGCTGATTGTCGGAATCTTTCCAGCTGTCATGTGGTTAAAGGCGTCTTTTGCATCGCTCTACTTGTCGATAACGCAGTCGGCTGAATCTGGTACCCTAAGCGATGCTGCTTAGCCACGAAGGTCAGTTTTGTGTTTAATAGGCGGCCTAGCTCCGACCTCCGGGAACGACCGCAGCCTCCAAGCGGACGTTTAGATTACTACTGACGTACAAATTCGAACTCATTGCCCCTTTGATGAAGTACTAGAGAGGAATAAATTCCAGCCTCGTTTTGTAGGAATTCGTAGTGAATAAAAGGAATACCGAAATGGAAAGTGTTTTCTGAAAGTGGCAGGAGTGTATATCTATTGCGGTCGCCTGAAAACTGCAGTACCAAACGATCATTATCCTGGGAAATTCTTAGCCCGCCCTGTGGTTGGATCGAGTATTCGCCGACAAAACTGGCGAACACTGATTCTGGTAACTCTATCTCCGTAGTCTGAGAAGGAAAGAGAACATTATCTCCGTAGAGTGTGTATTCAATGCTCTTGGCGATTATTTCGGCATCATCACCATCGGGTTTTCCATTGACGTTTGATAGTACGACAATGGTCAGATCTCTCTCGGGATAATAGGAAAGGGAAGCCGAGAAACCGAAAAGTGCACCAGTATGGTATATCCTCTGCCTCCCATTTTCATTGCTGACAGCCAAGCCTAATGCATAAGAACCCTGTTGGATTGTTATTAGTTTTTCCATCGAAGTTTCAGATAGCACCTCCCCGCCAAACAGCGCATCTGTCCAGGATACTAAATCCGCCGCGGTCGAATACATCCCTCCTGAGGAATTTGGTCCTCGAATTTCAGTAACGGAATTTTCCTGCTTAATCATTTCCCCACCGTCCGGGAAATAGCCAGTTGCTAAATTCTCAGGAATAGTTGGGAAAACCCCAGTTTGCTCAAGTTGCAAGGATTCGAGAAGCTTTTTTGAAATGAACTCTGAATAAGTCATCCCGCTTACAGCTTCAACAACTTCACCTAATAGGTGGTATCCTGTATTACTGTACCTGGCCCGCTTCTCAGGGAGTGATTCAAGCGCTATGGATTCTAGCTGGAGTTCCGTTAACTCTAACGCTCTATTGCCGTCGGAATTAAAAGCAGAATTCGGAATATCGGATATGCCGGACGTGTGGGACAAAAGTTGGAGCAGAGTTACTTCAGAAAGAATGGCAGGCAAGCCCTGGATGTGCGTAGTTATCGAATCCTCTGTGTTTAAAGCACCTTCTTGCTCAAGCAGCAGTATAGCGACAGCTGTAAACTGCTTGGTTAAAGACGCTATTCTGAAAATTGAATTTTGATTAAGGACAGTTTCCTGTTCGAGATTCGAATACCCAAACTCCTCTGAATAAAGAACCTCATCATCTTGGACTACCAATACACTTCCCATAAACTGATCTGGAAAGAACTGTTCTACTTCAGTCGTAATGCGGCTCTGCAAGCTCTGTGCGTAAACCGTCCATGGAGGTAGGAGAGTGAATGCAATTACTAAGATTTTTCTCATATAAAATCGAGATTAGCGATTAGTAGGAAGAAGTGAAGTAGTGTCTCAGTTTTTGACAGGAATATCCTCACCGAGTTCCGCCTACAGATCCAAATTACGCTCGTGAAATACACATACCTATTGATGCTGGGAGTCCGCTTTGGGTTTATTTGCAGTCAAAGCCAAGAGCGCTGTGAATGTCGGCTTTAAGGGTATCGTAACTTAAAAGCTGACATTCCCGCTACGTTGCCGGAGGGCTGAAAACGGCTTCATAACTGACATATTATCTATTGTTATTTTGCAGAACTAACTCCGAAATCCGCATTTCTTGTTTTTATTAGTGCACCCCTATTGCGATTGCGCTCCCACTGCTCCAAGTCTGTTAAAACCTCGGATGGCAGGCTTTCGATACAGGCTATTCTCTCCCCACCCTTAGCCATGCATTGATCAATAAGTGGTACCCAGTAGGGGACATCGGACTGATACTGATTTGACTCTACTTGCACAGATTCAGATCCGTGAACGTGTTCCGAAGAGCCACACCCTGTTAAACTGACAAAGATTGAGGCGCATGCTACAAAAGCGTAATTCATCATAATCTGGAAAACAAATTCATTACGAAAACAGCCACAATTAGGCTTACAGCTATTTTCAAAGTTATAGATAAAGAGTTGCCACAACTGCTATAGCACCAACTAGTTCACCAAATGCACCCACAGCTTCACAGTTCATTCTTATCCTCGTTTAGCCAGTCACTTACTAACTGTCCGAAACTCTTTTCAACTCAGGGAACGCTTCTGGTCCCTGTGGTGGTGTTTCCACTTTGTCCTTACATCCCAGAATTCCAACATTGATACAACCCGCTGCACGCTGCACGCTGCAGTTTAAAACACCCAGTCAAGTTTAGAATAGTCAGAATCAAAATCCCGATTGAAAATATCTTTGCTTTTTCCCCAAAAATAGTCATCTTTCTATGGTTTTCTAGCTACTCGCGACTTCGTAACGAAAATAATTGAAACCACTGCTGTGTAAATCAGGCCGTTTAGAAGTAGAGCACATAAACGGGTTGCTATATAAGTCGTATTTATCCCAATCATATGCATGAAGCCTACACCAGGGATGAGAACTGGCCTAAAAACTTCAATAACAGATATGCCCAGGCCAAGAGGTGCTATGGCGAAAAACACGGTGCCAATTAAAAAGCCAATAAGGGAAGATTTTAGAATTAAGTTCCTCATGGAAGATAAGAACTCTTTGCTTAACCAGTCTTCTCGCTGATCTAAAAACGAAATTTTAAGCCCATGGAAGTCGAATTGAAATGATCAGACTCGTTATACTCCTACCTGATTTCAAAGTTTTCCGAAAGGTCATAAGACAATCCTATACCAAGCAAGAGTTCGTTTTCATTGGTATCAGCCTTTACAGGACCTGCAATCGTACCTAAATATCCTTCGGATTCTGCCCAGAGATGAAACGGGTTTAATAGCGGACATTTTGATTCGATTTTCTTGATAGTTTCAAAGCATACGAACTATTCAAAAATTTGAACTTCCAGCCCAAACACCAAACAGCGAGCACCGCTATTTTCCTTCTGGGATAAACTCCAAAACGTCACCAGGCTGGCATTCGAGGAATTCACACATCTTTTCGAGTGTGTTAAATCGGATACCCTTGACTTTTCCTGTCTTAATTAGCGAGATGTTTTGTTCTGTGATGCCTACGTAATCTGCCAGTTCTTTTGAACGTTTCTTTCGGCGTGCAAGCATCTCATCCAATCTGACTATGATTGCCATGGCTCAAACAAACTCCTCGTTTTCTTTCGCAAGGCGTATACCCTCGCGAAGAATCCATGCAACAGTCACAAAAGTTGCCCAAGCTAATAACTGGGCACCCTCCAAACCATCAATATTGAGATATACGTCAAAGTTTGCTTCGGACGTGCTAAGTGATGCAACAAACCCCGCCAACGCATCAAAAAGGGGAGCAAAAAATTGGCCCACAAATCCACAAAGCGAAAACACCAGTAGATGATTCACACTCTCTTCAGAGAAATAATTGCCGAGCTTAAATGATCGAAACATACATCCCAATCGCCAAACTCCATAGGCAATCAACATCGAAGGTATTAGGTAAATTATCCAAGCTGGGATTGCGAAAAGCATGTTTGTTTCGCTTATACGAATAGCAGCATGATTTACTCTCAGCAACGGAATTATTTCTTCTGGAATCCGCCAGAGGAAGATAGAAAGCGCAAGAGCTAATACGATTATCCAGCCGACAACCAAATAACTCGCATATTGAAGTATGGAGCTAACCTGTTTGATCTTTCTCGAATTGTCCACATTACCCCCTCAGGAATCAGTCTTTAGGGGAACGTTATCAATATACTTATCGTAATACAATAAATATATATATCTATACAATAATATATTGTTATCAGGTGATAACTCACTGATCTTGTTGAAATTCGCAGCTTTCTATTCAAAGGAGGTGGTAGACAGATCATTCGCATGACAAAGTATAGAGCCGAGTTTGAGACTATTTGGTATCGCTTCTAACGTCTGCTTTGGATTTGCAGTCTTAGGTACGGATGCTGTGAAAGTCCGCTTTTAGGATACCAATAGTCTCAAACCAGACATTCCTGCGGCGCTGCTGGAAGGCAAAAATCGGCTTCACAGCAGACCTTCGTTTTTAATTTCCAAACTGAAATGCAGCATATTTTCACTACGGTTGCTTATTATGTGCCGTTCTTTGATGTTTCCCATTGATTCCACGCAGAATATTTATCACTTATCCGGACAATGAAAGACATCCAGTAAGCTGCCATAAGAAAGGCCAGTCCGGCTATAAGCAATTGATGGTCAAACATTAAAAATCGACTACTTTCCAGTTTAATTCCGTCGAACAAAGGTAGTATTGCTGAGAAAAAGCAAATTGCGAAAATCGCTAAGAAAACCTTCTCCCATATAAGGCTCCACTTTCTACTAGTCGAATACCAGGTCTTTCTAAGCAATATCCTGACCCAGAGAGGCGATTCTGCG
>Ga0209273_10000319_pt1 | contig 69625 bp, 71 predicted proteins | sample tdAd471_FD_187126 | JGI IMG/M metagenome (GOLD analysis project Ga0209273, IMG submission 187126) | Marine sediment microbial communities from the Atlantic coast under amendment with organic carbon and nitrate - tdAd47.1 (SPAdes)... | ecosystem: Environmental > Aquatic > Marine > Coastal >...
AGTAACGGTACTCAGCCGTCAGCGCCAGATCAAATGGCGCCACCAGCTTGCCCGCGCGGATGGCGTCGGCGACCAGAAGGCCCCGCCCCAGCGCCACGCCTTCGGCGTTGATCGCGGCCTGAATGACGAGATTGGAATGCGTGTAGCCGGTGCCCCGCGTCGGATCAATGTCATGCAGCCCGGCGGCGTTCAGCCACATATTCCAGTCTTCGGTCATGTCGTCGTGAATCAGCGGGTAGTGCCGCAGGTCGGCCGGGCTGCGGAGGCCGGGGCCGCGTTCGATCAGCGCCGGGGCGCAAACGGGAAAGATTTCCTCGTGCATCAGTTCCTCGGCGGTCAACCCCGCCCAGGTACCGCGCCCATAGCGGATGCCGATGTCTATGCCGTCGCGGTCATAGTCGACGGCAATGTCCGATGTTGCGAGCCGGATGTCGATATCCGGGTTTTCGTCCCGAAACAGGCCGAGTCGCGGCATAAGCCAGGCGGCGGCCAGGCTGTCCATGGTCGCGACGATCAGAATGCCTGCCTGATCGCGCCGTTTGACCCGGGCCAGCGCCGTGTCCATGGCGTCGAAAGCGCCGATCAGATCGGGCAGCAAGGTCTGCCCGGCGTCGGTCAGAATCAGTTGCCGGTTGCGCCGAAGAAATAACTGGATGCCGATCTGGTCTTCCAGCGCCTTGACCTGGTGCGATACCGCAGCCTGGGTCACGTTCAGCTCGTCGGCAGCTTTGGTAAAGCTCAGATGGCGGGCCGCCGCCTCAAAAGCCCGGAGCGCGTTCAGTGATGGCAGGCGACGTTGCATTAACTTGATATTTCCATGATGAAAAGTTTTCTGGGTAAATAAGGCGTTCTCGCATCAATTACTATAACCAATTGAATTATGTATATAATATAATTGTTATCATAACATTCACATAAGAAAATCTAATTTGAAAATGAGATAATGTCGTTTGTCCGCGTGACGCGGTCCGGGTATTTATCAAGGCATCGACGGGCGACGGAATGGGCCGCTGCCCCGAAGACAAGATATGAACCGGAGAACTACCATGAGCAGCATCCTGAAAACGTTTCCTTTCGCATTGGGCTACGGTCGCGGCTTTATCAAATCGCTGGCGCTCGCCGTCTTCGTTATGCCGGAAAAGGGTATGGATCTGTTTGAGGTATGGGAAACGCGCCTGCGTCAGCGCGCGCATCTTGATCGGCTCGATTTTCGCCTGCTGGAAGACATGGGCATGTCCCCTGAAGACGCCGTCAGAGAGAGCGCCAAGCCGTTCTGGCGGGCCTGACCCGACCCGGTGCTTGCCGAAGCGGAAGCTTCGGCGATACCGGCGGGGGTGCCCAGCATCGATTGAAAGGGCGGTTCTTGCAGTTGGACCGCCCTTTTCATTTTGTCTGGCCTGTCGGCGGTGTTAAATCAGATCAGCGAAGGGGAGAGACGCATGTTGCAACATCTGAAATTGATGGCGCGCTACAATAAGTGGGCGAACGATCGGCTCTCAGCGGCTTTTGGCGATATCGACGAAGCCGTTTACATGGCGCCGCGCGAGGCCTTTTTCGGCTCCATCCATGGCGCCGCCAATCATGTGCTCTTGGTGGACAGATTGTGGCGCGGCCGCATGGAAGGAAAGCCATATCCGGCGGAAAGCCTGGACCAGATCGTTTGTGCCGAACGTGCTGCTTTCGTGCGCGAGCGGGCGGCGGAAGACGACATCATCATCGCCTTCGTCGATGGTTTCGACGCGGCACGGCTGGAAGAGGAATTTTCCTATTCGACATTCAGCGGCGTCGACGGGACCGACAAGCACCGTATCGTGCTGGCGCACATGTTTAACCACGCGACGCATCATCGTGGGCAGATGCATGCGTTGCTGACACAGGTGCCCAGCGATCCGCCACCGCTCGACCTGATTTATTTCATGCGCGCCCGCGAGCGGGGCGAGGTGGACTGAGCGCCTTAGAAAACGCAGTGCTTGGTGAAGTCGGCAGCTTCGTTCGCGGACCAGTCGCCTTTCGGTTTTTCCTTAAGGGCGTCACACCATTCCTTGGAACCGACTTCTGGTGAACAGGCGCTGAGTGCGCCGAAGGCAACGACGGCTAGAGCGAGAACGGCGAAGCGGCGGGCTGTTGCGAGCATGAGTTTCCTCCCGATTTATAAGATTTAATTGATAGCGCAGAAGCATTGTCTTGGGAAGCCGATAGCCAGTGGCTCAAGCGAAATTTGCAGCTGCATTGATTGCGGACCCGGCACGCGCTTAGACTGGACGGTCGGTGACGGTTGACCGGCACCCGAGCCTTGGGAAAGCCGGAGGCGTGCATGTTCGCAAGAAATGGCGATATCTTTGACCGTGTTGTCGAAAGCCGGGAACTCCAATTGGACGACATTGCCGGCATGCCGATCATGGCGGCTTACGATTATTGGAACGATCTGCGCGGCGATGCCGTCGGACCGCCGCGGAAGGCATTCAAACTCGAAGATCTGCCGCTGAGCCTTATTCCCTGTATGGCGATGATCGATTTCGTCGGGCCGCCGCTGGATTTTTATTACCGCTTCTTCGGCACGGCTATGGTGGAAGCCGCGGGCCGCGAACTGACCGGCAAAACTTATTATGCGGATGCTGTCGAAGGATACGGCTTCGTCAATGCGCGTCTGTTGCCGTTGCTGATCGAGCGCAAGGTGCCGATGGTACATCGGACGGTTTGGGAATCCGTAAAGGGCGTTCAGCTTGAAACGACGTCGTTGCGTCTGCCGCTGTCGTCGGATGGAGAAACGGTCGACGGGGCAGTGACCGTAAATGACTACAAGTACGCCTGAACAGCAGCCTTAGACGGGCTTGATGACAAGCAGCGAAACGTCGTCGTGAGCCTTTGTTTTGCCACGGTACGTCGCAAGTTCGGCAAGGATCGCGTCAAGTACGGCGGCACTGCCACGGGCATGGGAATCGCGGATCACCTTCTTGAGCCGTTCCAGTCCATATTGCTCTCCGGCGTCGTTGTGCGCCTCGCGAATGCCATCCGTATAGGCGACAAGCACGCTGCCGTTGGGCAACGTCGCGGTTTGCCCGCTAAACGCCCATTCCGCATCGATCCCAAGGGGTATGTCTTCGCCTTCGAGCATTTTGAAATTGTCGGTGGCCGGGTCATAAATCAGCGCTGTCTCGTGGCCTGCCGAAATCCAGTCGATGGTACGGTTATCGGCTTCAAGCTGCAGATAAAACAGCGTGAGCGAACGTCCGCCGGTGCTGTCGGCGCTCAGTTGCCGATTGACCGCGGAAAGGACTTTTGTCGCGGAATCCTGATGCGGGGCATTGGCGCGAAGCACCGCCCGTGCCGATGCCATTAAAAGTGCCGCACCGACGCCGTGGCCCGTCACATCGCCGATGACGATCGCATAGCGGGTCTCGCCGAGCGGAACATAGTCCTGATAGTCACCGCCTGTTTCGTCGCAATAAATCGTCTTCCCGGCGATGTCGAAGCCGTCGATGACCGGCGCCGACGCCGGGATCAGATGCTGCTGAATTTCCTGAGCCGCATGCAGGTCGCGTTTGACGCGTATCTGTTCTTCCAATGCCGGGACCATGCGGTTGAAGTCCCGCCCCAAATCGCCGATTTCGTCGCTCCCTGGGTCGGCGATGCGAACCGAAAAATCGCCGTATGCCAGTTTCCCGGCGGCTTCATGCAAGCGGCGCACCGGCCCTGTAAGCGTCTTGGCACCGAACAACGCAAGCGCCGCGCCGATAAGACCGGCACCGAGCGCAAAGAATACCGCAGTACGCAGCTGCTCGCGGTAAGATCCCTGCACCACTTCTTCGACGCGTGCGGCGGCGGTATGGATTTGCGATGCCGGAAAAGCAACGGCGATATGGTAATCCGCCTGCGACGAGGCGCCGACCGGGCCGAACGCCCAGACGGCTTTTTCCCCGCGGAGTGTTACATGCTCGAGACCGGGAACCCCGGTACGGATATCGCTGATGGCCTTGAGCCACGCCTCGTCGCCGTTCAGTGGCATCGCGCGGGGGCGTGGCAGAACCGTCCAGCGGCCGGCTTCCGGCGTGAAAGTGGCAACTTCGTGGGGCATCAATGACGGGTCGGTTGCCGGGACCGCGATCAGATAGGCGCTGGCGTCGGGCGGAATGCGCGTCGCATCCATGGATTGCGCCAACAATGCGCCGAGCCTGATGGTTATTCTGACGGCACCGGCAAGTCGGCCGTCGCTCAGCTGCAATGGCGTGGCCACGGAAAGCCTATCGCTTGCGCTGTCGAAGTCGCTGAACCACGCAGCTTGCTGGGTTTCAAGTGTGCCGAGATACCAATCGCGCTCGCGTGTATCCTGCTCGGGCGGTTCGGCAAGGCCGGGATACGAAACCGTCAGGCCGCTCTCGAACGTTACGGTCATGGTGTCGATGATGCCGCGGTTTCGGAGATAGACCGTGCGTGCGACATCGTTGAACCCAGCAAGCCGTTTGAGCGTGCCGGCGATGCCGTCACGACTGGCATCGGGTGCCATATACACGCTCATCTGTTGCAGATCGATCTGCCGTGCGCCGCCAGACGCCGCATCGGCAGATGTGGCAGGGGCCAGAATAAAACCGGTTTGCGGTGCCGGAAGTTCCGTATCGTCGACCGCCGTACTCATCCGCGATGCGATATCCCCGGCGAGGAAGCGCGCCTCGCGGGCAATCCGTTGCCGGGTTTGCGCGATCGTTACGGCACCCATTTCGCGGGCCCGGCGCAGATCGCGATTGACGCGTTCGGAAAGCAGCTCTTTGCCGCGGTTCGCCATGTCGGCGCCGAATTTTGACGTCGCACGCAAATACACGGCGGACGCCGCACCCAGTGGCAAAACCGCAATGGCGACGAAACAAATGGCGAGCTTGGTTCCGATTTTCATGTGTCTGCCTGTGTGCGCGCCGGCGTCGGATAAACGTTCAGGTTTCGCCCTTCGAGCCGTTACCGGTCAAAATCACGACCTTGCCGGTCGACTTGCGGCCGAGCAACGTTTCGTGGGCGAGCTTGACGTCTTCCATCGGGAAGACGTGCGATACATGCGGCTTCAATTTGCCGGCCTCGAACCATTGCAAAAGCTCGCGGAACGAATTGTGCACCAGATCGGGATCGAGAATCCGGTGTGCCCCCCAGTAATACCCAATGACGGTGATGTTCTTGACCAGAAGAATGTTGGCCGGGATTTGCGGGACCGTGCCGCTGGCGAAGCCGACGACGAGGATGCGCCCGCCCTGTACGATTGCGCGCAGACTGGCATCGAATGCGGAACCGCCGACCGGATCGTAAACGCAATCGGCGCCACGCCCATCGGTCAGCGCCTTCACGCGTTCGCGGATATCCTCGGTGCGGTAATCGATCAGGTCGTCGGCACCGTACTTTTTGGCGATTTCCAGTTTGTCGGCGCCACCCGCCGTTGCGATCACTCGCGCTCCGAGCGACTTGCCGATCTCGACCGCCGTCAGGCCGACGCCACCTGCGGCGCCATGGACCAACAGCGTTTCACCCGGCTGCACTTTCAGTTTGTGGACCAGGCCGATATGCGAGGTGCCGTAAACGATGGGAAAACCCGCCGCTTCGACGAAGGTCATTTTCTCGGGAATGACATAGACGTTGGACGCTTTGGCGACGGCTTCCTCGGCATAGGCACCATGTTCGACGCTGGCCATGACCCGGTCGCCGACGCTGATGCCGTCGACATCGCTGGACACTTCGGTGACGAAGCCTGCCGCTTCGAGTCCCGGCGCGAACGGCAATTGCGGTTTCACCTGGTATTGCCCCTTGACCATCAAGGTGTCGGCAAAATTGACGCCGGCGGCACGGACGGCAATTCGGACATAGCCCGCCGGAAGGTCCGGAGACGGCAGTTCGCCGACGCCGAATTGCGTTTCATCGTCAAAACCGGCGCAGACTACGGCACGCATGCTTGGCTCCTTCTTGAAATGACGGGGTCCGTCTGAAATGTTTAGACAATGCTCTAATCGCATCTCGAGCCAAGATAAAACCAAATCGCGCGAAACCCAAGGTGCGGGTCTCCAAGGCGCGGCGGAAAACGGAGTTGTTCATGCGGGGATATTTCGGCATCGGCGTTGAAGGCATTTCCAAGGAAATGAACGTCGGCAATCTGTTCCGCTCGGCGCACGCCTTCGATGCAAGCTTTGTGTTCACCGTCCGTGCCGCCTATACGCGGCGTGGCGGGGCGCGCGCGGATACGTCGGATTCGCTGGCGCATCTGCCGTTTTACGAATTTCCGGATATCGGTGAAATGATGCTGCCGGCGTCATGCAAGCTGGTCGGCGTCGAATTGATCGACGATTCCATCGAATTGCCGAGCTTTCATCACCCGCCGCAGGCGGCGTATATCCTCGGGCCGGAGCGGGGTGAGTTATCGCCCGAGATGCTTGAACGGTGCGATCACGTGATCAAAATCCCAACGAAATTCTGCGTTAACGTCGGGATCGCGGGGGCGCTCGTCATGTATGACCGGGTGCTGTCGATGGGCAGATTCGCGCCGCGTCCGGTGCGTCCGGGTGGGCCGCATGAGCCGTTGAAGGCAGGCAAGCACGGCGGCCCGAAGTTCAGAACAGAGGCGGATGCCTACCGTCAACCGCCGCCGGCGGCTTACAACGACTGAGCGCCGTCAGCGCGCAACGCGGATCGTACCGACGGCGTCACCGGCCGCATTGTGGATGGTCGGTTTCAAATGGCGAACGAGCTTTTGGCTTTCGGCCTCGCCGATCATGCCGGCTTCCGTCAGCAGATGCGCCATGGCGATGTCGGCGGCGCGTTTTTCACCGTCCTCGGCTTTCAGCGCGATGCCCAGTCCCTTTTCCGGCAGGATCGCAATATGCACGCCTTCGGCACCGCCCTTGGTTGCCGCCTTGCCGCCGAGTGCACCCATCACATCGGTATCGAACCGTTCCGGCCCGCCGACCATGAACGGTTCCGCCATGACGGCGGCGAGCACGCGTTTTGCCGCTGTGCCTCGTTGTTCGCCGAGCCCCGCCGGGGCCGCCATTTTCTGCGTCGCCCGCGCCAATGCCGTCAGCGTCATGCCGTAGACCGGAATGCCGCAGCCGTCGAGACCGCGCCCGGTGTCAGCCATGTCCTGCTCGCCGAGCGTGACCAGAATATCGTACAGCCGGCGCTGTACGGGATGGTCCGGGTCCAGATACCCTTCGGTCGGTTCGCCTAGATGCAGTGCCGTGGTCAGGAAACCGGTGTGCTTGCCGGAACAGTTATTGTTGATCCGTGTCGGCGATGCGCCGGCACGAATCAGGTCGTGTGCCGAGTGGATGTCATATGGAAGGTGCGGCCCGCAACAAAGATCATCGGCGCTCAGCCCAATTCGCTCCAGCCAGGCGGCGACAGCGTTGACGTGGGTCGTGGTGCCGGAATGAGAGGCGGACGCCAGCGCCAATTCCGCGGCGTCGAGCTTGCGCGCATCGGCGGCACCGCTCTCGACCAGCGGCAATGCCTGCATGAACTTGATCGCCGAGCGCGGATAGAACATTAAATCCGGGTCTCCCCAGGTCTTCACCGGCCCCGTTGGATCACAGACCATTGCATGCACGCGATGACGGCTTTCGACCATGGTGCCGCGGGTTATTTCGCAAATCAGCGGATCGGACTTGGGGGGCATATAGGGAAACCTTTGTTGTCGTCTTTGTGGAATAACGTTACGGGCCTTGCGAACCCGACGCCGTCCGGTATATCACGTTGGATATGAAAACAACGCAGCTTTTCAGGTCTGCATGGGCCTTTTTCATCGCCGCCATAGCGATCTCCGCCATGGCGCCGGAAGCACATGCCGATTTTCTCGGCAAGTTTCAAGCGTGGGAAGCACATGCACGGACCGATAACGGCACCAAGGTCTGCTATGCCGCCAGTGTGCCGTCCAAGTCCGAGGGTAAATACACCAAGCGCGGCGATGTGTTCCTGCTGGTTTCGCATCGTCCGGCGGACAAAATGACCGGTTTCGTCAGCATGGAAGCAGGCTACACCTACAGTACGAAAGCGAAGATTGCGGCCCGCATCGGCGGCGCCTCGTTCCCGTTGTTCGCCGACGGCGAGCTGGCGTTCGCCTATGAAGACGGCCCGCTGGTGGAAGCGATGATCCGCGGCCAGGACATGGTCGTCAAAGGCACATCCAGCCGCGGCACGCTGACCACCGACACCTTTTCGCTGAGCGGGTTTACGGCAGCGTACAAGGCGGCGTCCAAGGCCTGCGGGGTTAATCCTTAAGACATGCCCACGACACGTGACGACACCTTGATGCGCGCCGACATCTTGCCGGTGAAATGCCCAAATTGCGGCGAGGCCCAGAACACGCTGGATGGTGCCGACGACCCCCTGTCGGCATCGGCCCGTGTCGGCTGCATGGTGTGTAACTATGTCTTCGGGGCCGAAGAATACCGCGCCGCGCTGGCGGCCCGCCAGCAGGAGTTCGAGACGCTCCGGATCGGCGATCTGTAAGCCGGTCTCCCGATGCGCATGGGTATGGTAATGCCCGCGCCTTGGTGATACATACCCGCGCCATGACCGACACCGCACATATTCGAAACTTCGCGATCATCGCCCACATCGACCACGGCAAGTCGACGCTGGCCGACCGCCTTATTCAGGTGTGCGGCGGCCTGACCGAGCGCGAGATGAAGGAACAAGTGCTCGACAATATGGACCTCGAGCGCGAACGCGGGATCACCATCAAGGCGCAGACCGTACGGCTGAAATACACGGCGCACGACGGTGAGGAATATATCCTCAACCTGATCGATACACCGGGCCACGTGGACTTCTCATACGAGGTCAGCCGCTCGCTCGCCGCCTGCGAAGGCGCGCTTCTGGTCGTCGATGCAACGCAGGGCGTCGAGGCGCAGACGCTGGCCAATGTGTATTTGGCCATCGAAAACGATCTCGAAATCATTCCGGTGCTGAACAAGGCGGATTTGCCGGCTGCCGAACCGGAACGCGTCAAGGAACAGATCGAGGATGTGATCGGTCTCGATGCGTCGGACGCGCTGTTGATCTCGGCCAAGACCGGCATGGGTGTGCCGGATGTGCTCGAAGCCATCGTCAAGAAAATGCCGCCGCCCAAGGGCGATCCGGCGGCACCGTTGAAAGCGTTGCTGGTCGATAGCTGGTACGATGCGTACCTCGGCGTGATGACGCTGGTCCGGGTCTATGAAGGCACCCTGAAGAAAGGCATGAAACTGCGCCTGATGCAGGAAGATGCCGTCCACCAGGCGGATCAGGTTGGTGTATTCACGCCGAAGCCGACCAAGGTCGAGTCCCTGGGGCCGGGCGATGTCGGATACATGACGGCTGCGATCAAGGCGGTTTCCGAAACGTCTGTCGGCGACACTATCACCGAAGACAAGCGCCAGACGGAGACGCCGCTCACGGGCTTTAAGCCGTCGATCCCCGTGGTGTTCTGCGGCCTGTTCCCGACCGACGCGTCGGAGTACGAGGATTTGCGCGATGCGCTGGCCAAGCTGCATTTGAACGACGCCAGCTTCCATTTCGAGGCGGAAAGCTCCGCCGCGCTCGGCTTTGGCTTCCGTTGCGGGTTCTTGGGACTATTGCACCTAGAAATCGTGCAGGAGCGCCTTGAGCGGGAATTCGACCTCGACCTGATCACCACAAGCCCAAGCGTCGTCTATAAAGTCTATCGGACTGACGGGACGATGAAGGAATTGCACAACCCGGTCGATATGCCGGACCCGGTGCAGATCGAGTATATCGAAGAGCCGCTGATCCGCGCCTCGATCATGGTGCCGGACGAGTTCCTCGGCTCGGTGTTGTCGCTGTGCGAGGAACGGCGTGGCGAACAGATCGAACTGACCTATGTCGGCAACCGCGCCATGGTCGTCTACAAATTGCCGCTGAACGAAGTGGTGTTCGATTTCTACGACCGGCTGAAATCGGTGTCGCGCGGTTATGCGAGCTTCGACTACGAATTGATCGGCTACGAGCGAGGTGATCTGGTCAAGGTATCGATCCTGGTCAATGCCGAGCCTGTCGATGCGTTGGCCTTCATCGCGCATCGCACCCACGCCGAGAGCCGTGGCCGTCAGGTGTGCGAGAAGCTGAAAGATCTGATCCCGCGGCAATTGTTCAAGATCGCCATCCAGGCGGCGATCGGCGGCAAGGTGATTGCGCGTGAAACCGTCAGCGCCATGCGCAAGGACGTCACTGCGAAATGTTACGGCGGCGATATCACGCGGAAGAAAAAGCTTCTGGAAAAGCAGAAGAAGGGCAAAAAGCGGATGCGCCAGATCGGCAATGTGGAAATTCCGCAGTCCGCGTTCCTGGCCGCGCTCAAGACCAGCGGCGACTGATCCTCAACGATCCAACGGTTTGACGAAATCCGGCAGCGGATCGGTTTCCGGGTCGAACTCGTCATCGTCCTCGGTGCGCTCGAACAGATCGATCAAATCGTGTGTCGGCAGCCGGTCATCGTCGTTCGACGTGTCGCCTTCGTCGCGCGCCCACTTGCGCGCCTCGCGGGCCAGTTCATCATACAGAAAGAGTGAAACCTCGTGCTCGCGCAATTCTTCTTCGGCCATCGGGCTGAGATGACGGTTGGGGCGGCATGTCCATGCCAGTATGACGCCGGGGACGGCCATCAGGAACCACGCCGGGGGCGTCAGGAACCAAAGCATCACGGGATCCCACAACCACGGCAGCGCCGCGTTCAGCCGGACTTCGGCCAAAAGATACGATCCCGGCCAAAGCGCCTGCCACAATTCATGCGCCGACAGCATCCAGCCGGCACCGCCGGGGAGTGTGCGGGCAATGGTTTCCGCCGCCGCGACCGCGAAGGCGCCAAGCAGTAAAATCCAGCCGGTGATAAACGAAGTGCGCATTCCGCCATGTTCGCTGAAAGTGGTTAATATATCTTAACGAACATAGCATGTGCGAATATGCGGCCCAATGATCAATCCCCCTTGCCCGGCGGGTCCGGCTCGGCTAGTTTCCGGGCCGACCGAAAGGTCCCAGGAGGGGTGGCCGAGTGGCTGAAGGCGCACGCTTGGAAAGCGTGTATGCGGGAAACCGTATCGAGGGTTCGAATCCCTCTCCCTCCGCCATTTATTTCTCTAAGTTGCTGAAATAAATGGCATTTTGTTAGTCGCTTTGATCCAGCCCCACGCCTAGCCCCACACGAAATGCCTGCTTCACCTTTCCTGAGTGACGGGCTGTTCCTGTTTGGTGCTGCGCCCGATTTATTTTTGGTAATCAGGAGCCGGTCCGCTTGAGGTGATTGCACCGGACCCCGGGGCACATGGACTGAATATAGCCAAGCCCCCCGGTAGTATGGTTACCCCCTTACTTTACAGGCTCAATTTTCCTTGCGCATAGTTTCCTTGCACAACCTCACGATGATCGGTGGGGAAAATTTATCGTAGGGGAAAATCGATGCGAAAGTTTACTTTAGTGCTGACTTTGCTGGTGTCGGGCTGCATCTCAACGGCTGGTCAGTTGGAAAGTCAGAGCGAGCACCGGGCGACGGTGCAATCCACCGAGAACTATCAAGCCGTCTACAAGAGAATGCTTACACAGGCCAAGGAGTGTCTGGACCTAGGCGGAACGTTCGCTGCATCAAATAAGGTTGAGGGTCAGTTATACAGCGAACTGGGGCAGGGGGAGATATCGTACTACCTCGATAACGTGGTTGATATGTACTTCGCGGTCGTAAAGGTGAAGCGTGACGGCGACGGCGCGAACGTGAATATCACCACGGGAAGCCAGCCCGGATGGGCCAACGAAAAACTCTTAAAGCAACTCAAGGCGTGGGCTAATGGTGAAAACAATTGCTCCTCCTAGTGCCGCAAGCTCAAGGCTGCTCCCGTCCGTTATCTTTAAAGGCGCACGAGCGATATCATCGTGACCAAGGAAGATTTTCAACGCATTGATTTGCATACGACTGCTGCGCATCAAAATCTCCCGGATACTTGTTCTCGGCTATCGCGTAGCACCGGTCTAGTGCTTTTTCGATGTTGCTTCTCGTTTGTTCATGTTCTCTCGCCGAACGTGCTCGGGAGCGTCGAAACTTGCGGAAGATATCTCCGATGTATGCGCTAACGGGGTTTTCGATATGGTCCTCCGCTCTTGCAAGATGCTGGCGATACTCTGAGGGGCTGACGGGCTCGTAATTCGGCGGCATCCTCACCGCAGGACGGCTTAGTGCCGCCTCCCCTGCGACTGCGCCTTCATAATCGTCACGATGATATACATAGCCGTTTACAAAAAATTGCTGCGTGTCGGGATCATAGCCGACTGGGGCGGGCGCTGGTGCAGTGGGAAGGCTGATGCTTGGCACAGAGAATATGGAGTTCTTCGTGATATGCGTGCTGCCGCATTCTCGTTCCCATGCGTAGGCAACGGATGGGTCGTATGTCGCCTCAAACGGAATGCCTCCCGCACAGTCAAAGCTATGAGCATCGGACGTACTCAAGCCCAAGGTCGAGAGCGCTATGAACGCGGAAACGAGAGTAGAATAGTATCTTCTCAAACTTCCCTCACTCAGCCAGCGACGGCGGCAGCCATACCCTCCGGCCTTCTTCATGTTCGCTCCACAGGCGAACGCGAACCCAACCTAGCTTGCGTAATGCAGTGCCGACATTCATCGGATGCGGTCGGGTTCGATACTGTCCCTGTAAACGGGAAACCAATTCCTCCATGCTCCAAGGCCGATCCCGACTGACAGGTGGTAAGCTTAACATCAATTCGTCAATTTGTTGAATAAGGGGTTTGCCGCAAAGTATGCGGCTATCCGCTGAATGCTCTTTCCGACGATGCTCCTCTTGCCTGCGGCGGTCCTCTGCGACCTCCGTATTCAGCTTCTCGATATAAGCTTTCATAAAACTTAGCCTCTGACGACTGGTGGCGGTTAAGTCTTTACGTCCGACGGGGTGCCCGCTGAAACGGGCACACGTCGTAAGACGTGATTGTTTCCGGCGGGCTCAAAGTCTTATTGAGAGCGGCTTCCATGCCCGCCGTCAGACGTTGAATACGGCGGACAACGGGATTTAGGTCGGAACGCAGTACCGATGCGGCATTGAGCCATGCTAGCCGGAGAAACTTTACATGATGGCGGGCATATTCTGGCAGGCATGGCGGCGGTGATAAGTTCACGGCGCGACCTCCAATACGTTTTGCGTTTGTCGCGGCACGCCGAAATGCGCTTGATCCGCCTTGGTGAACGGGCGCTCGGTCACGGCTCCGTCGGCGATCAGCTTATTGATGGCGTCTCGCACTTTCGATTTGCTGGCTTTAAACGGCCCCTTCGTTCCCGCGTTCCTCTCGATCTCCGCGCGGGTGGTCACCTTCTTCTGTTGGATAAAGTTTACAAGGACGTCACAAAGGCGGTCGTTCGCCGTCGGGATCGTCGTGGTCGCTGCCGCCATCGGCGCAAAGGGCTCTACAGTGACGGTGTGAAAGTCCGCTTCGTACACCTTGGCGAAGTAGCTATGCACGTTGCTTCGACCGTATGAGTTCTTGGCGATGCCGATCAGCCCATAGTCGGATTGCACGCTCTGGAGGCCGAACTTCTGAGCGGCCTCATCAGGAAGCCGGATCAGACCGACGAGTTGTCGGGCGGTGTTCTCAAAGGCGAGCGAACCGGTTGCGAAGCCCTGTTCAATGCCCTGAGCGTTGATCTGCCCTTTATTGACGTGCGCTGCGACGACAACGGCTGCGCCGGTCGCTGCGACGACTTTATTCAATTCAATACCAAGCGCCGTTGCGGTATCGCTGGCATTAAGATCACCGCTTACGAAGCCTTGGAGGTGGTCGATCATTATCACCTCTGCGTTGAAATCCTTCGCCGCATCGATGATGGCCTCAGCGATCCCCGTGCCGTCAATCTGCCGATCTTTCATGCGGGTGAGACGTGCGTCGATCCCGACACACGATTGAACCCGGAGATTGTTGGCCGCGACAGTTTGGTCACCGGCTGGCCAGCGGTGGACCGCCGCGCCGAACTTCCTATCGATCTCGATGTCTGCCTCTTCTACGAGATAGTAGAGCACCCGTCGCTGGGTGACCGTCTTTCCGCCGTAGTCCCGTCCTGCTGCGATATGGCATCCGAACTTCATCAACGCAGTGGTCTTGCCGACACCGCCAAGGGCGACAAATAGAGTGACGGCATCTAACGGAAATAGACGGGCATCTTTTACGATCTCTGGTCCTGCGAACTCTCTGGGGTCCATGCCGGAGGCAGCGTAACTCGGCGAGCGACCTTTAAGCTTTGCCGTCGGCACGGTGATGGGTCGGTTCATTGGAAGAATGTAACCGTTCTCCCTCGCCCGCTTAATCAAGGTGCCGACTGTGACACGATTAGTAATCATGTTGTTGCGCCGGACCATCGCATCGTCATATTGACGCTGGACTTCATCGGCATTGTAGCTGTCAGGGATCATTGTAAACTTCCCCGCCACAGGTCACCCCGGCTCCAGCGGTCAGCGAGTTCGCGCCCGTTCTCGCCAAGTTCGTCCGCCAGAATGAAAATGATGTCGATCCATTCCTTGCGGTCGCAATCAGGGTCAATAAAGGACAACATCTCTTCAATCTCATGCTTCGTGTATTGGCCCGTGAGAGCCTTCCTCCACACCTCGGATTGGCGACGGATGGTTTCATCTCGTTGGAGATCGGGAATGCGTCGGTGCGATTTAATGTCATGACACTGGCGAATAGTTTTTTGACGATGGATTGACATTCTGTGACCGGTGAAGCCAAGCTCATTTTCTCTGATGAGAGTTTTCCGTTTCATTGATTCGCGGCTGAACAAGCTTGGCTCTATTGGATATCGTCATCATTGCGTCTGTCGTCTTCACGGCTCTTCTGCTTTGGAGTAAGCGGGCCCGTAGATCGACCATGTGGCGCGCCATGGTCACGCCTCTTGCGTCGATTATCGGGAGCGGCTTCTTGGTTCTCGGTCCGATCCTCGATCACGAATACGGTGTCTATGCGATCGTCGTGATGTTATTCCTTTGCGTCGCGGCGTTCGGCTTCGGCTCGGCAATCCGTTTCAATCTTGCGAACAGGGTGGAAGCGGCGACGCCTTCTCTGTTTATGGAGCGAGCGGAAGTTTTCGCCTCTTGGGCGCTGGCAATTGCCTACGTTATTTCGGTTGCGTACTACCTCAATCTTTTCGGTGCTTTCAGTGTCAAACTGACGCCTGCCGACGATCCTTCAAGCGCCAAACTGGTAACGACGGCTGCCTTTACCGTCATCATGGCCGTCGGTTGGAGCCGTGGCTTCAAGTCATTAGAGCGAATGGAGTACGTTTCCGTATCCGCGAAGCTGGCCATTATCGCCGGCTTGCTTGTCGGTCTCGCGGGTTATTTCTACGCACAGACATCAAGCGGGGTGTTCCTTATCAATCCGCCGACGATTTCGGGCTGGCCTGCTGTCACGCTCGCGTTTGGTCTGATCATCACAGTCCAAGGGTTCGAGACATCGAGATACCTCACGGACGCATATGAACCGAAGGTCTGCATCGCTTCCATGATGCGCGCGCAATTGTTGGCGACAGGCATCTATCTGCTCTACATCGCACTCGTTTCCTTTGTGTTTGAAAGAGGTGACATAGCGATCAGCGAGACGGCGATTATCGGCATTATGGAGATCGTTGCGCCAATATTGCCGGCACTGCTGATTGTGGCAGCGCTCGCGGCGCAATTCAGCGCGGCAGTGGCGGATACGAGCGGCAGTGGCGGGTTGGTCGAAGAACTCACTGCTAAACGAGTCAGTGCCGCAAGCTGTTATCTCGTGCTATCGGCAATCGGGATCGCCCTGACATGGTGGGCAGACGTGTTCCAGCTTATTAACTACGCATCCCGCGCGTTCGCAATTTACTACACGATACAATCGGTCATTGCGACGTCCAACGCGTGGCGGTCGGGGAATGCGCCACGCGTTGTCGTCTATTCAGCACTCACGCTGCTGGGTGTCCTAATCGTCTTTACCGGCACCGCTGTCGAAGGACACAATTAGGGTATGATTAAATCCGGTGCGCTGTATCTGCTTTGAAGATGCCCATCCGGTTGCAACAGAAGCGTGCGCAGACATAATTTTTCCCTAGCGTATCAGCCGGACGACCGGTTCCACGGCATCAGCATGATGATCCGGGCCAGTGCGCAGGTGCCGGTTAACCCGGCGAAGGCCAGTCCGGCGCCGATGGCCATGGTTGCATAGGCGACTTGTTGCGATCCGAAGAGTGACCATGCGGAAAGGGCAAGGATCATAACGCCGACGATTAATTGCACCTGACGGGGGATGCTCATCATGCCGCCGCCGTTTGCGGCAATAACCGGCATGCCGCCGTCGCGCCATGCATTGAGCCCGCCGGAAAGAATTTTCGGGCTGCCGATGCCCGCGGTTTCGATCGTGGGTGCTGCGTTTTTGGTGCGGATGCCCGTCGAACAATAGAAAACGGCATCCTTGTCGCCAATAATCATGCGCAGGTTCTCGTCAATCTGATCGCCGGGCAAAAGCACGGCGCCGGGAATGTGTTCGGCGGTAAATTCGTCCTCGCTACGAATATCGAAAAGGATGACCTTCTGGTGGTCGATCAAATCTTTCAATTCCGGCGGGCTTACGGTCTGCATTGGGAAAACTCCATAAAACGGCGTGTCATTTATTATACAATTATATAATATATAAAAACAGAATATGTAGACGCCTTATTCAGTTTGCACTACGAATGCGGAATAGGGCGGCGCCCTCGCCGGAGGAACAGCCTATGGAATCCTGGCTTACCAATGAACTGATATCGGACCCCGCCAAGGCGAGCCTTGGCGGTTTGGTGATCGGACTGATTTTCGGTGCGTTCGCCCAGTCGAGTCGGTTCTGCCTCAGGAGCGCGTGCATCGAATTCTGGAATGGCCGACTGGGCCCTAACGTCGCCGTATGGCTGTTCGTTTTTGGCGCGGCGTTGTTCCTTGTCCAGATACTGTTTGCCGAAGGGTCGCTCGCGCCGACCGAAGTGCGACAGATCGCGACGGCGGGGACCATGTCCGGTGCGATCATCGGCGGATTGTTGTTCGGCGTCGGGATGATTCTGGCGCGCGGTTGTGCGAGCCGCTTGCTCGTGCTTTCGGCAACAGGGAACCTTCGTGCACTGGTTGCCGGTCTCGTCGTCACCGTTGTCGCACAGGCGGCGCTATCCGGGGTGTTGTCTCCGGCGCGCAACGCTCTTTCCGGGCTTTGGGTGGTCGATGCCAATACGCGCAATATGATGGCTTATTTGCCGGACAAGATGGGCATCGTTATCGGCGTTCTTATTCTGGTTCTGGCGCTGATTCTGGCGATCCGGTCCAACCTGTCCTGGCAACGCGTGATGCTCGGCGCCGGCGTCGGTGCAGCGGTGGCGTTCGGTTGGGCGTTCACGGCAGCCCTGTCGCATGTGTCGTTCTCACCGATCGGCGTTGGCAGTGTGACTTTCACCGGGCCGTCCGCCAATACATTGATGGCGTTGATCACATCGCCGTCGATCCCGCTTGAGTTCAGTATTGGATTGGTTCCCGGCGTGTTCGCCGGTTCGTTCCTGTCTTCACTCGGGCGGGGAGAATTTCACATTCAGGTCTTCGACGCGGAAACCGGCATGCTCCGTTATTTGATCGGCGCGGCCTTGATGGGCTTCGGGGGCATGCTGGCGGGTGGATGCGCCGTCGGTGCCGGTGTTACAGGCGGCGCGGTGCTGTCGATGACGGCGTGGGTGGCGCTGTTCTTCATGTGGGCCGGCGCCGGCATCACGGACCGGGTGTTGAGCCTGCAGGCTGCGAAGACAGAAGCGATCGCGCAGGCGGTCCCCCGCTAGAGCGCTTTTGCCGCTTCGCTAATGGCATCGACGGTCTGTGTCAGATCTTCGTCGGTGAGTGCCAGCGAGATATAAGTCTTGTAGTTCGATTTAAGAATACCGCGTTCGCGCAACACTGAATTGAATCGCGCGACCTTATCGTGGTTACTGTTCAACGTGTCGCGGTAATTGCGCACCGGTTTGTCCGTATAAACAATGTCGAACATCGGCGCATAACCGGAAACGACATGTGCATGCCCGGCCGCCGTAAGATGTTCGCCGATCGCGTCCATGATCGTTTGCCCGTTGGCGAATAGTTTTTCGTACTGGCCCGGGCGGCGCAGGATCTCCATGGTCTTCAGGCCGGCTGCGGCAGCAACCGGATTGCCGCTCAGCGTGCCGATCTGCATTAAAAAACCGTCCGCGCCTGCCTTTTGCTTGTCGAAGTGCGCCATCACGTCGGCAGTGCCGGCGATCGCAGCGAGAGGAAAGCCCCCGCCGATGATCTTGCCGAGTGTGCATATATCCGGCGTCACACCGAAAAATTCCTGCGCCCCGCCATAAGCCAGCCTGAAACCGGTTACCACCTCGTCGAAGATCAACAGCACGCCTTTTTCTGTGCACAGGTCGCGAAGTGCCTGCAGAAATCCGGGTGCCGGCGGGATGATCCGCTGCAAGGGCTCGACGATCACCGCGGCGACGTCGCCTGCATATTCGTCCATCAATGAGCGGGCGAAGTCGGCGTCATTGTATGGTGCGATCAGCATCTGTTCGGCGACGCCGTCCGGGATGCCGGCGGAATCCGGTACGGCGCGGGGAAAGTTTCCGGGCGTTTCGGGGGCCAGGCTCATCTGGGCATCCGCGGACATGCCGTGGTATCCGCCTTCGAATTTTATGATCTTGTCGCGGCCCGTGGCGGCGCGCGCGAGACGAAGCGCATACATATCGGCCTCGCCGCCGGTGGACACGAAGCGCACCTGTTCGGCACATGCGACGGCGCGGCAGATCTCCTCGGCCAGTTCAATACCCAGTGCATTGTTGGCAAAAAAGGTCATGCCGTCGGCCAACTGCCGCTGCACGGCTTCCAATACTTCCGGGTGCCCATGGCCGAGAATCATCGGTCCCGAACCAATCAGGTAGTCGATGTACTCCTTGCCGTCCACGTCCCAAACATGCGCGCCGGCGCCGCGTTGAATAAAGACGTCGGCGTCGAAATTACCGAACCCGCCTGCCGGCATGACATTGCGTGCGCGTGTAATGATCTCTTCCTGGGCGGATGGCATGAAACGGTGCTCCCTGTCAGTAGCCGGACTGTTGCCGGGAAAAAGTATGCCCTGCATGTAAGCTGGAAATGTCATTCGGGGCAAGCAGTGTGCCCGTTACGCGCTTCAATTGAGGGTCGAGATCAGCGTCTGTGCCTCGTGGTAATCCATTAGAAACTCGACCAGCGAGACGACCTGACGAACGTCGCCGTCCGGCCCAACCAGCGGAAGACGGACGAAGCGCTGGAACCCTTGGCGCGGGAGATCCCTGCCGCGCGCAAACTCCGACAGCATCGCCAAAGGTGCGCGGGCGTTGACGACGTCGGCATAGGCTCTGCGGACGGGGTCGCGAATTTCGACAGGCATCAATGTTTCCGTCGACGTGCCTGTGCCGTCATACCCGAGATAGGCGCGAAAGCCGCTGCCCCAGAAACGGTAGCGGAAATCCTTGCCGCCGTTGATGACATCGACGACGTGGGTCGTCGGTAAAATCGGCGCCGGTATCTGCATGAGGTCGAAGTCGGAAACCAACGGCATGGCGGTGTCGCGATACGGCGGCAGGCTATGCCAATACTTCAGCCCGTCACGCTGCATCTCCGACAACTCGCTGACGGCAATTTCCCATTGCCTGTAGCCCATGGCGAACCCGGTTGTTTGTTCCTACCCGAAGCAATGTTAATCGCCGCCGGTCAGGGAGAGCAATTCCTGATATAAAATGGCTGCGAGATCGGATCGTTGGTGACTGGTGCGTTCGATCAAAACAACATTGCGCCGTACCGGCGGCGAGCCGAACGGCACCGTCTTAAGGCGGGCAATACTTTCGCCGCGCAACCGCCCGCTCGGCACTACCCCGACACCGAGCCCGGCGGTAACCAGACCGACAATCGATTCCGAACTGTCCAGTTCCATCGCTTCGTTCACGGCGACGCCGCTGCGACGCAGTGTCACGTCGATCAACGCGCCGATACCGGATTTTCGGTTTAGCCGCAAGAACGGGCGCGCCGTCAGAATATTTTTCCAGCCTCGCTCGGTCATGGATTTCGGCGCCACGACAACCAGCGGCTCTGTGGTGATCGGCAAGGTCTGCATGTCGGTCATGGGGACAATTGGTTCCGTAATCAGCGCGCCGTCGAGGCCGCGTCGCCGAACCCGATTGATCAGGTCGTCGGTCAAGCCTTCCTCGATGCGGATCTGCAGGCGCGGATGGCGTTCGCGCAGCGCCGCCAGCGCGCGCGGGATCAGGGCGCTGGTGATTCCGGTCGCCGAGCCGATGGTTAGCGTGCCGGCGACCTCGCCCGGCGAACGCGCCATATCGGAAAGCGCATTGAAGCGCTCGAGTACATCACGCGCCTGTTCAACAATATTCACCCCATGTGCATTGAGCCGGGGCGGGCGCGTCGTACGGTCGAACAACGTCACCTGCAGATCGTCCTCGAGATTGCGCATCTGCTGCGACACAGCCGCCGGCGTCAAAAAAAGCGCGGCCGCGGCATCGGCGAAACTGTCGTGGTCGTGAACGGCGATCAGGGTTTTCAGGTGCTGGATGTGCATGTAATTAAATTAAACAACACTTAATATAAAAACAAACAAATATCGTTTGAGTATATTTATATCGCGGCCTAAGCTCCGCTCAACCGTAAGTACCGCGGTCGATGTAAAAGGAGTTAATCCAATGGAACGCGCAATTGACAGTCTTCTGATCGGCGCCATGGTGAGTATCGCTTTTCTCGCCAACTATTCTTACCTGATGTCCTGAAGATGAGGACGATCAGGAACAACGCCCCCGGCGTGTAATACGCCCGGGGGCGTATTTGTTTGCGCCCTTTATCGCGCTTTTAAATTCCCCTTCCGAATGCCGATGCCGTATCATGTGTGTGCATGACCGGCATTTTTCGTCACCCCCTGATCGTTTGCCTTTGCGCGGGCCTCGTTGCGCTCTGCCCGGTGCGCCCGGGGCTGGCCGAAGCGCCTGAAATCACAGTTGCGACCTGGGGTGGGTTTTACGGCGAAGCATTGCAGGCGGCCGTGTTCAAGCCGTTCACACGGGCTACGGGTATCAGTGTCAGGATCCATCACCACGGCAGCAATTATTTGCCGGTTCTGGACGCAAAGCGTTCGCCATGGACAGTGGTCGATATCGAACGTGCGCCGTTGACGCGGGGATGCGCCGAAGGAGCCTTTGAAAGGCTCAATGTTGCGGAAATGCTCGGCAAAACTGCCGCCACCGACTTCGTTCCCGGCGCTTTACACCCGTGCGGCATCGGTGCGTTGATCTGGTCACAAGCGATTGCCTACGATTTGTCTGCCTTTAAGAAACGCCCGCCACGCACCCTTGCCGATTTTTTCGATCTGCAGGCATTCCCCGGTAACCGCGGCTTGTTCGCCGGTGCCGAAGGCAATCTGGAGATTGCCCTTATGGCCGACGGCATTCCGCCCGAAGACGTTTACGACATCCTCAGGAAGCCGGGCGGCGTCGACCAGGCATTGGCGATTTTGGATCGCATTCGGCCGGCAGCGCGCTTCTGGCAGGACGGTGCGGCGCCTGAGAAACTTTTGAACGGCGGTCAAGTTGTCATGACCACGGCATATGCGGCACGTTTCCTCCGCCCACGCCAGGGCGCGCGGCGTCCCGCCGGTTTAATGTGGAGCAACCAGCTCTGGCGCGCCACCTATTGGGCGATCCCGGCGGGGCAAGACCGTAGCATCGATGCGCAGCGATTTATCGCCTTTGCCACCGACCCACCGCGGTTGGGGGAGCTGGCGGCCCGGCTCTGGTTCGGCCCGGCCCGCAAGAGCGGTTTCGAAGCGGCGCCGCCGAATATCCGCGACGACCTGCCGACGGCGCGCCGTCATTTCCACGATGCGCTGCAGTTCGATAGCGGCTTTTGGGATGAATTCGGTGAAAAGATCGAGCCCCGTTTTCAGGCCTGGCGGGGCCACTAAGTCGCGCCCCTGCCTGCCCATGCGCCGACATCCCGGCTTTACGCCTAAGCCATTTGAATTTCTGTAAGAATCCTGAAAGCCAACCGTAGTACTTTATTTTTGTGCGATGCGGCGAATTAACCTTTCCTTTGCCCTTTTTTGGCCTTAATGGCGGTGCTTAATCGTGACAGAAGCCGATTTCGTGACGGAGTAGAAAATGACCGATATTGCAGAAAGCCAACGCGCGTATGCTCAGGCGGGTCCTTGGGACCGGCTGGGTGCGATGCTGAGAATTGGCGTCGCCGTACTTTTCGTGGCGATCACCGTTGTGTTTTTCGCCACCGCTCAAAACGGCCTTGTCAGCGCGTCCGATGCGCATCAGAGCGCCGTCGTAACGCAGAATTAAGCGATCTTCACCAACCTATTCAGTTAGCGTATCGCTGTCCTGATCGCCGGCATCTTCGGCCGACGGCCATTTTGCCATGAATCCGTCGATGGCGTTTTTCGCGGGCAGCCCATGGTCGCCAAGGATTTCCGCCTTGATATAGATTATGGCCATGGTGATGCCCGACCATGCGATATTGTCGCGCCGTGTGCGCGCCGCACGGTTCAATTCGGTCAACGCTTCGATACCGCGCCCGTAAAACTGCGGGTCGTCCAGACCGCGTCGATGCACCTCGGCGATCTGATAGCCGGTCTCGCCGGAAATCTTGCGAAGCGAATCGGGGCCGTGCTGGCCATGCACCATCTCGATCATGGCGCGCGCATCGCGGATCAGGATTCGAGCTTCGTTCTCCGGACCGCCAATTCCCAGGAATGCCTTCAGATCGGCCAGCATGTCATGTACTCCATTTTCGGCGACATTGTTTCCGAGACGCGCCATCTCTGCAAGGCATGCGACCAGTCTTGAGCGCCGCCCCCGGCTGACCTAACCTCGCACCTCGTTTGCGCTGATAAATTCGATCCCCGGGGAGGAAAACACCGTGGCCTTGCAAAAATACGACGTCGATTTCGAACGACTTTCCGAAGACGCCCTCGCCGAATGGCGGGAAATACCGGCAGCCGTGGTGTCCGATATGATGAACCGCTCGCAGGTGATGGGAGCCCGTATCAAACCTGCGGCGCCGGGAATGAAACTTTGCGGACAGGCCCGAACGGTGACGTGTATGTCCGGCGACAATTCCGCCCCGCACAGGCTGATCGGCATGTGCCGCAAAGGCGAAATCATGGTGATCGACGCACGCGGCTCGGAGAACGTCGCGATCTGGGGCGGGATCATGACCGAGGCGGCGATTGCACGCGGCATCGGCGGCATCGTCGTCGACGGTGCGATCCGCGATGTTGCGGAAATTCGCGCACGCGGCTTTGCCGCGTTTTCATCCGCCGTCGTGCCTGCCGGTCCGCACAAGAATTTCGGCGGCACTATTGATGGCACCGTCGCCGTCGGGGATTGCCCGGTCAATCCGGGCGATCTGATCATCGGAGATGATGACGGCGTTTCGGTGGTACCGTTGGCCTGGGCCGATAAAATGCTTGTCGCCGCGCAGCAGAAAATCAAAGACGAAGCCGATCTCATCAAGAAAATTCACGAAGGCGCCAACCAGGCCGATCTGTTGGGCCTGCCGCAGGCCGAAACGATTACCTGAGCGTCTAAACGGTTTCGATGACGTACGGTTCTTCACGGGCGTCCTCAAGCCAGGCAGCCATATCCGGCTGCGCCATAACGGCATCCATATAGGTTTGGACCTCGGTCGAGACCGGGACGCCATAGGTGCGAAAGCGGCCGACAACCGGCGCGTACATGATGTCGGCGGCCGACCATGCACCGAACAGGAACGGGCCCCCGTCGGCGTATCGGGCGCGGCAGTCCGCCCATAGCGCCTGTATGCGCGCCGCGTCCCCAAGCGCGCCGTCGGTGTGTTGCTCGCCGGGACGCTCAGCGCGCAGGTCCATCGGCATGTCGCGCCGGAGGCGATAAAACCCGGCATGCATTTCAGCCGAAACGGACCGTGCGACGGCACGGGCCATGCTGTCGGCGGGCCACAGCCCGGCATCGGGCGCAAGCTCGTTGAGGGCCTCGATAATCGCGATGCTGTCCCACACCAATGTGCCGCCAATCTTCAGGACCGGCACCAAAAGGCTCGGCGAATATTGCGCAAGGGCCGCCGCGGTTTCCGGCAGATCGAGCGGAATGAAAATCTCCTCGAACGGCAGGCGTGTTTGACGCATCGCCAGCCAACCCCGTAGCGACCACGATGAATAATTGCGATTGCCGATCACGAGTTGCAGCTCCGGCGTCGGGTCATTGCTCATGCTTTATCCTTTCGATCGTCGGCGCGAGTTTAGGGTTTTCGTTTCCCATGCGCCAAGTAAGATCGACCGATCATTCGAGCGAGGAGCAAACCGTGAGCCAGGACCACACCGCCGCGATACCCGTCCATCTGATCAAGGAAAAGGATTTTGCCGCCTGGTGCGCGAGCGCGCCCGCGCACGTTAATGCTTGGGTGACGGCACACGCTTTCAAAGCGGCTGCCGGTAAGCATCTCGTCGTTCCCGGCGAGGACGGTCGTTTGAGCGCGGTGCTGGTCGCCAGTTCCGATCCTGTCGTGCTCTGGGATACCGGTGCGCTGGCGAAGGCGCTTCCGGCCGGCGACTATGCGTTCGCCGGGGATATCGATCCCGAAACGGCTGAAGCGGCAGCGCTCGGCTGGATGTTGGGGGCGTATGAATTCGACCGCTACAAGGCCGCTGGACCGGTTCCCGCGACCCTGCAATTACCGGACGGGATCGACAACGCGCGCGTCATGGCGCTCGCCGATGCGACGTCACTGGTGCGCGATTTGATCAACACCCCGGCCAACGATCTCGGGCCGAGTGCGCTCGGTGATGCGGCGAAGGAGCTTGCAGAGAAATTCGGCGCCGATTTCACCGTGACCGTCGGCGACGATTTGCTGGCGGAGAATTACCCGGCGATACATGCCGTCGGCCGCGCCGCCGCCGACGCACCACGGCTGATTGAGATCACCTGGGGCGACCCGTCGCTGCCCACGGTGGCGCTGGTCGGCAAGGGCGTGTGCTTCGATTCCGGTGGCCTGGATATCAAACCGGCGGGCGGCATGAAGCTGATGAAAAAGGATATGGGCGGCTCGGCACACGTCCTCGGCATCGCGCATTGCGTGATGGCGCTTGGCCTCAAGGTCCACCTGAAGGTGCTGATTCCGGCGGTCGAAAATGCGATTTCCGGCAACGCCATGCGCCCATTGGACGTGGTGCGTACGCGGGCGGGCATCACCATCGAGATCGGCAATACTGACGCCGAAGGCAGGGTCATCCTCGCCGATGCGCTGACGCGCGCCGGCGAATCCGACCCCGAACTTGTGATTGATTTCGCGACGTTGACGGGGGCGGCCCGGGTCGCACTCGGCACCGAGCTTCCGGCGTTGTTTTGCAACGACGACGGCCTCGCCGACGATGTGTTGTCGGCGGGCACGCGCGTCGCCGATCCTTTGTGGCGCATGCCCTTGTGGCCCGGATACCGCAAGATGATCGAAGGCAAGGTCGCCGACATCACGAATGCGCCCGACGGTGGGTATGCCGGTGCCATTACCGCGGCGCTGTTTTTGGAACGGTTCGCGCCGAAGGATGCGAAATGGGCGCACATCGACGTCATGGCGTGGAACGTGTCGTCGAAGCCGGGCCGTCCGGAAGGGGGCGAGGCCATGGGCATGCGCGCCTTTACCGACATGCTTGCGCAAAAATACGGACGTTGCTGAAAGATGCGGCGGCGATGAGCCACGACTTTTCCGATCTCCAGGCTCTCGATATATGGCGGCGTGCAATCGTTGCCAGTGTTAGGCGCGATGCGCCGGACCTGACGGCGCGTCAGATGGCGCTGTTGCTGAGCGTTTACCTGACGCCGCCGCCACATACCATCCGTGGCATGGCGGCGCATCTGAACGTCACGAAGCCGGTTGTCACGCGCGCCGTCGATCGCCTTGGCGACCTTGGCCTGCTACGCCGCAAGACCGACACGCAGGATCGCCGCAGCGTGCTTTTGCAACGCACCGTCAAGGGATCGGTGTTCTTGCGCGAATACGCGGAGTTGATCGTTGCCGCCGCCAAGGGCGATGCCGCAGGAGATGCCTCGGCTCTGCCGCCCGGATTCTAGCTCAGCCGACGGCGCGGGTCTGTGCCAGCGGGGTGCGATAGCGGCGCAGGTACGTCGGCAGAATCGCTTCCGCCGGTGTCGCGGAAATGCCCAGCTCCGACAGCCCCGGCAGTGAACCGCCGGCGACATTGTCTTTCTGCAAAAGCTTGACCTGATCCGTGGTCAGCAGCGGCTTCGGCAGTTTCTCCAGGAAAAACGCCTTGATCTCCAGAATCCACAACGGGGCCGGCAAGAGGGCGCGTTTGCGGCTGGTGGCGTTCAGCACAAGGCGCATGATGTCGGCGCACGAATAAACGCTGGGGCCGGCCAATTCATAGGTCTTACCGGCACAGGTACTGTCGCTCAGACATTTGACGATGGCGTCGGCAACATCGCCGACATAAACCGGTTGAAATTTCGGGCCGCCGTCGCCCAGAAAATTGATGGCGAACGGCTTGCCGCCGCCAAAGCTGACGTCGGGGAACGTCGGGGCGCCGAACACCGGCAGGAACGGCGAAATACGGCAAATGCCGGCGAACGTATTGAAGAAGCTGTCCTCGGGACCGAACACGACACTCGGCCGGACGATGCTCGCCGACGGCAACGCCGCCTTGACGGCATCTTCGCCCATTGCCTTGGTGCGCGCGTACTCGGAATCGGAATTTTTATCGGCGCCCAGGGCGGACATTTGCACAAAATGGCGGATCCCCAGCGATGCGGCGGTTTCGGCGATCTGCTTGGCGCAATCGGCATGGATTTTCTGGAACGTGGCGTTGCCGCTTTCATACAGAATGCCGACAAGGTTCACGGCGGCTTCGGCACCGTCCAGTGCGACACGCACGCTGTTGGCGTCGGCGATATCGCAGCCCCACGGCGTCACCTGTCCGACATCGCTCATGGTGCGGAGAAAATGTGCCTTTTCGACGTCACGGCAGGCGGCCCGGATTGTCCAGCCGTCTTTTGCCAGACGGCGGACAAGGTGCCTGCCAACGAAACCCGAGGCTCCGAATACGGTGATGATGCGTCGCTGCGTCCGACTGGCCATGTTTGCGCCCCTGTTAAGCGTTTGCCGCCCGTGCCTTGCGCGTGCGGGAAAACTTTGGATTATTATGGCTTATACCGACCTTTGGCCACGGTCAACCGGGCCTTGCGCAGGAATGATGCGTAAACAGGAGACAACATATTGACAAGGTGCCTTCTGAGGACTAATCCCTCCACTCCGGCGCGCGCTTCGGCGTGTGTGTGGAAGCCCAGGTGGCGGAATTGGTAGACGCGCTGGCTTCAGGTGCCAGTGGCCGCAAGGTCGTGGAAGTTCGAGTCTTCTCCTGGGCACCATCCCCCTCCCGCCTCGCAGCACAGGACGGAAGGCAGTCGATTGAGCCGTAAAACCTTCACCATACCCGACGAAATCCACGTGCACCGCGGTGATATCCCTGCGGGCATCGATTTCGGCGATGCCGTTGCCGTCGACACCGAAACCCAGGGGCTGAACCTGCAACGCGACCGGCTTTGCGTCGTGCAGCTTTCGGCGGGCGACGGTGTTTGCCATCTGATCCAACTTGCCGCCGACGATTATGCGGCGCCGAACCTGAAGGCGCTGATGACCGACCCGGGCGTCACCAAAATTTTTCATTTCGCGCGCTTCGATGTCGCGATCATGAAACGCTGGCTGGGCATCACGATCAATCCTGTTTACTGCACCAAGATCGCGTCCAAGCTGGTCCGCACCTACACCGACCGGCATGGTCTGAAGGACGTGACCCGCGAACTGGTCGGTATCGAACTTTCCAAAGCGCAGCAATCGTCCGACTGGGCGGCGACGGATCTCAGCGAGGCGCAACAGGCGTATGCGGCATCCGACGTTCTGAACCTGCATGCCATCCGCGAACGGCTGCAGGAAATGTTGGAGCGCGAAGGCCGCGCCGAACTTGCCCAGGCATGCTTCGATTTTCTCGAAACGCGCGCCGAGCTGGACCTTGCAGGCTGGCCCGAGACGGATATCTTCGCCCATATGTGATAAGCGCCGTGTGACGGCCTTTTGTTGAACCGGTGCGCCTTGAAGCGCATAATTGTAAAAACCGGCGACCCCTTGTCAGCGCGCCGTTGGGAGTATTCATGAACGGTATTCCGGCCGAAAAAATCGAAACCGACGCGGCGCTGCGTGATATCGACGCCGCCCGTCAGGTTATCCGTACGGAAATCGCGGGTCTTGAGACGCTGGCGGACACCATCGGGAATGATGTTGCGCGGGCCATCGATATCCTGGCGTCTGTGACCGGGCGCGTTGTCGTTTCCGGCATGGGAAAAAGTGGTCATGTCGCGCGCAAGATCGCCTCGACCCTGGCCTCGACGGGGACGCCGGCGCTGTTCGTGCACCCGGCGGAAGCATCGCATGGCGATCTCGGCATGATCACGCAGGCCGACGCGGTGTTTGCTCTGTCGAATTCCGGGGAAACCACGGAGTTGGCGGATCTGGTCGACTACTGCAAACGCTTTGAAATCCCGTTGATTTCCATGACGGGCCGTGGTGACAGCACGCTGGCATCGGCAGCCGATGCATCGTTAGTGATTCCGCCGTCGGACGAGGCTTGTCCGATGGGCCTGGCGCCGACTACGTCGACGACGGTGATGCTGGCTCTTGGCGATGCCATCGCGGTTGCACTGTTGGCGCGTAAAGGCTTTTCCAGCGATGATTTCCATGCGCTGCATCCGGGTGGCAAGCTGGGCCGGCGGCTGCTGAAGGTCCGTGATATCATGCATGGCGGTCCCGAATTGCCGGTGATTTCGCTCGACACCGTCATGTCGGAGGCGTTGATCGAGATGACCCGCAAAGGTTTCGGCTGTGTCGGCGTGATCGATGCAAAAGACGACCTTGCCGGGATACTGACCGATGGTGATCTGCGCCGCCATATGAGCGATGACCTGACGATGAAGGCCGTTACGGATGTGATGACGACCGGCGCCAAGACGATCCCGCCTGAAATGCTGGCCAGTGAAGCGCTGCATTTCATGAATGAGAACAAGATCACCAATGTGTTCGTGGTCGCCGACGGAAAGCCGGTCGGCGTGCTGCATATCCACGATTGCCTGCGGGCCGGGGTCGCTTGATGCGATTTTCGTTCGGTTGCGCGATGCGGCTTTCCTGATTTAGCAGAGGCATAATGGCTCCTGCGGCAGATAACGGTCTGGAACTGGAGGGGCGCAAACGTAGCGCCGATTTCGGTTTTGATGCGCGCGGCCCGCAGCGACTGACAGCGTCATATTCGCATTTTGTCCGCGCCATGAAGTTTCTGTTGCCGGCGATCGCGCTGCTGTTGATCGGGCTGATCGTCGCCTGGCCGCATATTGAGGTGTCGGACGCCAGATTCCGCATCGGCTTTGCCGATCTGACGGTCAAGGAAGCCGACGATCCCAGCATGCTCAACCCTCGCTACGTCGGGTCGGATTCCGATAATCAGCCCTATTCCGTGACTGCGGAAATTGCCCGGCGCCTGGCGGCGGCGGGCAGCGTCATCGAACTGGACAGCCCGAAGGCCGACATTCTGCTCGAAGACGGGACGTGGCTGGTGCTGACGGCGCGTCGTGGAATCTATGGGCGAGACGCAGAATCCCTCGATCTGGTCGGCTCGGTCGTGCTTTATCACGACACCGGTTACGAATTCTTAACCGAGAAGGCGAAGATTGATCTTGAGAAGAGTTCCGCCGAGGGCGATCAGCCGATCCGCGGCCAGGGGCCGTTCGGGAATCTGCAGGCGGAAGGCTTCCGCCTTGTCGACAAGGGCAAGACCATATACTTCACCGGGAAGAGCAAGCTGGTGATTTATCCGGGTGCCGGACAGAGGAACCCATGACACACAATACGCGCAACGCATGCCGCAATTCGAACACGCCGTTTGACCGTGAAGGCGCGCGCCGTTTGGCGTGGGCCGCCGTTCTGGGCGTATTGACGGTGCTTTGCGCGGCGGGCGCAATGGCACAGAGCCTCAGCCTCGGCGGCGCCGGCGGTGATCTGCCGATTGAGGTCTATGCCGAGGACGGCATTGAATGGCAACAGGACGGCAGTCTGTTCGTGGCCCGCGGTGATGCCCGCGCTGTGCGCGGTGGGGTCGAAGTGCTGAGCGACGAATTGCGGGCGCACTACCGTGAAAACGGCTCCGGCCAGTCCGAGGTATGGCGTCTTGATGCGCTCGGCAATGTCCGCATCGTGTCGGCCAGCGAGACAGCCTATGGTGATCGGGCGATCTACAATGCCGATCAGAAAGTGCTGGTCGTCGACGGCAAGAAGCCGCGTCTGGTCTCAGGGCAGGATACGCTGAGTGCGAGCCAGCAGCTCGAATACTGGGAACTCAAGAAATTCGCCGTGGCGCGTGGCAACGCCGTGGCGACACGCGACAAGAAAAAGGTCTTTGCCGATGTTCTGGTGGCGCATTTGCGCCCGGATGCGCAGGGCAACACTCGCGTTTACCGGGTTGATGCGTATGACAATGTGCGTATCCGCACCGAGCGGGAAACGGCGACCGGCGATCGCGGCGTCTATAACGTGGAAAGTGGTATCGCAACCCTGACTGGTCAGGTTAGACTGGTCCGCGACGATAACGAACTTCGGGGCTGTCGCGCCGAGGTCAATCTCAACACCGGTATCAGCCGGTTGTTTGCATGCTCGAAGGATCAGGGTTCGGGGCGGGTTCAGGGAAGCTTCGTGCCGAAAAACCGGAATAATAATTGATAATGGTGCACAGCAAGCACCGGCGCCAGAAAGGAACGACATGAGCGACGACTTCGAACAGATAGGCCGGCAGCTCGCGGAAGGTGGGGGAGCCCCCCAGCCGAAGCGCAAGAAGCCCCGTCTGATCGCCGAGAGCGAACGTGGTCTGTATGCGCTCAATATCGGCAAACGTTTCAAGAAACGTCCGGTCGTCCGCAGCGTCAGTCTTGAAGTGCACCGGGGCGAGGTTGTTGGCCTGTTGGGGCCGAACGGCGCCGGCAAGACCACCTGCTTTTACATGATCACCGGGCTTATCCAGCCCGACATGGGCAATATCGTGCTCGACGGCAACGACATCACCGATCTGCCGATGTACCGCCGCGCGCGGCTCGGCATCGGGTACCTGCCGCAGGAAGCCTCAATCTTTCGCGGACTGAGCGTTGAAAACAATATTCGCGCAGTGCTCGAGGTCGTCGAGAAAAGCCGCGAGCGGCGTGAAGCAATCCTGGATGCGCTTCTGGCCGAATTCTCGATCACGCATTTGCGCCGCGCACCTGCGCTGGCGCTATCGGGGGGCGAGCGCCGCCGGGTCGAAATCGCCCGCGCACTGGCCTCCAATCCGCATTTCGTTTTGCTCGACGAGCCGTTCGCCGGCATCGATCCGATTGCCGTCGGCGATATTCGCGAGCTTGTCGCGCATCTCAAGGATCGCGGCATTGGCGTGTTGATTACCGATCACAATGTGCGCGAGACGCTGGATGTGATCGACCGGGCTTATATCATTCACGATGGGATGATGCTGATGGAGGGGGCGCCGTCGGATATCGTCGGCAACGCGGACGTGCGGCGCGTCTATCTGGGTGACCGCTTCTCTCTTTGACGTCATGGAAAGGAGGCGCCCATGGTGATGTCGCCTCGCCTTGAACAGCGGCTCGGGCAGTCGCTGGTCATGACGCCGCAATTGCAGCAGGCGATCAAGCTGCTGCAGCTCTCCAATCTCGAACTTTCCGAATTCGTCGAAGGCGAGCTGGAAACCAATCCGCTTCTGGAACGCGATGAAGCCGCACCGGCGGAAACGCCGGAACGCGATAGTGACAGCGACAGCGATTTCGAGGACGCGCCGGCGCTGGACGACCTGAGTCTGGGCGAGCCGGCCGGCAGCGATATGCAAACCGCCGGCGAGATGGATGCGGATCTGGGTGGGGCATATGAGGACGGGGCTGTCACGGTCGGTCAGTTCACAAGCATGCCGGAAGCGAGCGGCTACGACCCGGACCTGCCGGGGCTGGAAGAGACCCTCGCCGAGGCACAGACACTCCGGGCCTATCTGGACCAGCAACTGAGCATGGCGCATCTGGTGCCGGAAGACGCGTTGATTGCCGCCTACCTGATTGATCAGGTCGAGGACAGCGGCTATCTCGGTGCGCCGCCGGAAGAAGCCGCCGAAGTGTTGGGAGCACCGCTCGCCGACATCGAACGGATACTCGGCATTCTTCAGGGTTTCGAGCCGACCGGCGTGTTCGCGCGCGATCTCGCCGAGTGCATGGCGCTGCAGCTCAAGGAGCGCGACCGATACGACCCGGCAATGCAGACGTTCGTTGAAAATCTAGATCTCGTCGCGGCACGGGAGTTTACCAAGCTGGCAGGGCTGTGCGGTGTCGATGCCGAAGACATCGCGGATATGCTTGGCGAGCTTCGCGAGCTGGATCCGAAACCGGGCCTTTCGTTCGCTGCCGAAACCGCCGAGCCGATCATTCCCGACGTCATCATGGTGAGACATCCGAAAGGCGGCTGGGTGGTGGAGCTGAACGCGGAAACCTTGCCGCGCGTTCTGGTGAATTCCAGCTATCACGCGCGGGTTCAGAAAACGCCGATGAGCAAGGAAGACCGAAAGTATCTCGCGGAACAGTATCAGTCCGCTAATTGGCTGGTGCGTGCCCTGCATCAGCGCGCAACGACGATCCTTAAGGTGTCGTCGGAAATCGTGCGCCGCCAGGACGCCTTCTTCAAAAAGGGCATTCAACATCTTAAACCGATGGTGCTGCGCGACGTCGCCGATGAAATCGAAATGCACGAGAGCACCGTTAGCCGGGTGACATCGAACAAATACATCGTCACGCCGCGCGGTATCTTCGAGCTGAAATATTTCTTCTCGTCGTCGATCGGCGCGACGGATGGCGGCGATGCGCATTCCGCCGAAGCGGTGCGCTATCGCATCAAGGAACTGATCGACGCCGAGGATCCGAAGAAAATTCTGTCCGACGACAAGCTGGTGAAACTGCTCGTCGCAGACGGTTACGATATCGCCCGGCGGACGGTCGCCAAGTATCGGGAATCGTTAAAAATCGGCTCGTCCGTCGAGCGCCGCCGCCAGAAGGCGCCACCGAAATAGGGCGCATCCCCGCATTGGACAGGTCCGGGATGTGACCGTGTCGAAGATTCCTTCTGATGACATTTTTGCCGAACCGCAGTAACATCAAGAAATGTTACAGCTTCACGTATTGACTTCGCAGGACCATCTCACTAGGGTCCGCCCACCGTTAGCCAAAGGGGTGTGGGGCGCATTTCTCCGCAGCGCAGGCGTGGCTAAAGAAACTATAAAAATCAATCACTTAAAGGCACAAACCAGGCATGGAAATCTCCGTTTCCGGTAAACATGTTGACGTTGGCGATGCGTTGCGGACCTACGCTGAAGAACAACTCGTCGAATCGGTGACCAAATATTTCGATCAGGCTATCGATGCGCACGTCACCGTTTCGCGCGAAGGCTCGATGATGCATGTGGATATCTCGGTACATCCCGGCCCGCGCGGCATGGTCGTGCAGGGGCGTGGCGAGGCCGGTGAAGCCTATCCCGCATTCGATGCGGCGCTTGAGCGGATCGCCAAGCAACTGCGTCGCTATAAACGTCGCCTCGTCGGCGACCAGCGCCGCCGCGCTGCCAGCGACGATGTGGTGCTGGCACAGCAATACGTTATTCAAGGCGACAGTGGTGAGGAAGAGGTCGAAGTCGATGCTCAGCCCATCATCGTCGCCGAAATGCAGACCGACATCGCAACGCTTTCCGTCAGCGAAGCGGTCATGCACATGGACCTTGCGGATCTGCCGGTCCTCATGTTCCGCAATGTGAAGACCAATGCCCTGAGCGTGGTCTATCACAGAAAAGACGGCAATATCGGCTGGATCGACCCGACGCCGAGCGAAGCCTCGGATTAGCCGGGCAGCGCGTCGAACCGGAAGCGACGACCGGCCTTGAAGCGGGCCGATGTATAAAGCTAGTAAATAGCCAGTGTTGGACAGGAAGAGACAATGGAACTCAGCGATCTTCTAGACAGCGGCAGCGTTGTTGCCAATCTTCGCGCGACCAGCAAAAAGCAGGCGCTGCAGGAACTGGCGCGCAAGGCGGCCGACGTGACGGGTCTCGACGAGCGCAAGATCTTCGGCGTCCTCATGGACCGCGAACGTCTGGGGACCACCGGTGTTGGTTCCGGGATCGCGATCCCGCACGGCAAGCTTGCCGACCTGGACCGTCTTCACGGTATTTTTGCGCGTCTCGAAAAGCCGGTCGATTTCCAGTCCATCGACGACCGTCCGGTCGATCTGATTTTCGTTTTGCTGGCACCGGAAGAAGCGGGTGCCGATCATCTGAAAGCGCTGGCCCGCGTATCGCGTTTGTTGCGCGATCATGATATTTGCGACAAGCTGCGCGCCACCGGCGAAGCCGACGCACTCTACGCAATCATGACGGAATCCCAGGAAACCCGCGCCGCCTAATCGGGCGGCATGCCTCAATCAGCCGTCTGATTCCATATCGATCGTCTGCGCCTTGGCTTTGGCACTTTCGATCTTAATGGTTTTGACTTCAGGTTCGGGCACTTCGCGGTGCAGATCGACGTGCAACAGGCCGTTATCCAGTGTTGCCGCGACAACGTCTATCCCCTCTGCCAGCACGAACGAGCGCTGAAATTGCCGGGCGGCGATGCCGCGGTGAATGAAAATGCGCTCAGCACTGTCATCTACCTGTTTGCCGCGGATCACAAGCTGGTTGTCCTCCGTGGCGACAGACAGGTCGTCCATGGTAAATCCGGCCACGGCAAGTGTGATGCGGATATCGTTCTCGCCCGTCTGTTCAATGTTATAGGGCGGATACCCTTCGCCCGACGCCTTGGCGGCGCGGTCGAGAATCCTCTCGAGGTGGTCGAAGCCAAGCAACTGCGGATTGTTGAAGATCGCCATTCTTTCCTCCCGGTCTCCCCAAAAGGGCGAGACGCTTTTCGGACCCTCAAAACGATGTGCATCGTTCCCGGCGTCCGGTTCCCGGTATGCCCCCGCGGGCCATCCGGCACGTGCGTATAGATTTGGAGCGTGAAGCCTCCAAGTCAAGGGCGCACGCGGCGGCGCGTGACACAGGTACGCACGCGGCGGCGCGTGACAATGACCATGCCGTCCAAGTAATCTCGTCTTCCTTCATTATGGGAACAGAAACATGACGCAACCGCCCCCCGCCGAAATCGGCGACGACATGCAGGATGTCGACACGCCTGCGCTGATGATCGATCTCGACGCGTTCGAGGCGAATGTCGCGCAGATGGCAAAAACCGTGCAGGATTTCGGGGTACGGCTTCGCGCTCACTCCAAGACCCACAAATGTCCCGAGATCGCAAAGCGGCAGATTGCCGCCGGTGCGGTGGGCATCTGTTGTCAGAAAGTGGGCGAGGCCGAGGCGATGGTCGCGGGCGGCGTCGGGAATGTGCTGGTTACCAACCAGATCTGGGGTGAACGCAAACTGGCGCGCCTTGCCGCACTTGCCGACACGGCGCGGATCGGCGTGCTTGCCGACGATGCCGACAATGTTCGCGATCTGGGTCATGCGGCGCGCGAGGCCGGCGTGACATTGGATGTATATGTGGAGATCGATGTGGGAGCCGGACGTTGCGGCCTGGAGCCGGGTGGGCCGGCGGCCGATCTGGCGCAGCTCGTTCTTGACGAGGACGGACTGAATTTTGCCGGACTTCAGGCCTATCACGGTTCGGCGCAACACATCCGCACGGCCAATGAACGGGGGGCCGCCATCGGGGCTGCCTGCGACAAGGTGCGCGCAACGCTTTCGGCCATGGATGCTGCGGGTATCGACGTGCCCATCGTCACGGGCGCCGGGACCGGCAGCTTTCGCTTCGAGGCGACGAGTGGGCTGTATCAAGAAATGCAGTGCGGATCGTACATCTTCATGGATGCCGACTACGCACAGAACATGGACCAGCGCGGTGACCCGTTCACCGAGTTCCGCCACAGTCTCTATGTGCTGGTGACGGTGATGAGTGCGACCAAGCCCGGACGCGCCGTTGTCGACGCCGGTCACAAGGCGCTGGGCAACGACCAGGGCATGCCGTGGGTCGCCGACATTCCCGGCGCCACGTACCAGAGGCCGTCCGATGATCACGGGACGTTGGTCCTCGACGATGCGGCGCGTGGTGTGATGCTGGGTGAAAAGCTGCGCCTGATCCCCGGCCACTGCGACCCGACGGTGAACCTTTATGACTGGTTTGTGGTCATACAGGGCGGGCGTGTCGTTGATCTTTGGGAAATCACGGCGCGCGGCGCGATACGCTGAAGCGGGGACACGATGAGCGAGGAAATGGAAGAACGGATGACGGCGCTCGAGATGACGGTGACGCATCAGGAGCAGACGATCAATGCGCTCAGCGACGTCATTAATGAGCAATGGACCGAAATCGCCAAACTGAGGCACGAGCTTGGCCGACTCGACGAAACGAAGGCCGATATCGAGCCGGAAGAAGAAGCGACACAGCGCCCTCCACATTACTGAAAATCCTGCTATCCTAATGCGTTAAGGCAGAATGCCGGGGTCTAACCTCGGAGGTATGGCGGCTTGGCGCTCGATATTCCATCGTCGCAGTCGATATCTTTTGCGATCACCGGCACGCGGGCCGCGCGTCGATTGTCGAGCGTGTCGTCCGCCGCGCTGGACGATGCCCGTGCCCGGGCACTCGCCGACGGCACCACGGCCGGGCGCTTCGTCGAGCGCACCGTCACCATCAGCACGGAAAATGCCACGCAGGCACTGCGCCAATCCGCCTTCGCAGGATCGACGATCCGCGCCGCGCTTCGCGAGCTGGCGGGGTTGGCGTCGCTGGCGGCACAGGACGGGGTGGTTTCCGAGAACACCGCGCTTTTGTCGGCCGACGGGACGCGGGTGTCGCGCGGCAATATTCAAACACAGATCAACCGCGCCATCGGCCTGATCGACAATCTGGTATCGGCGACGGCCAGCGGCAGCGCCAATTTCATCGACGGCAGCGGGCCGGCGATCCGTGTGCAAACCAGCCGCTATGGCGGCGAAGTCACCATTTTGCCGCAGGGCCTCGATAGCGTCTCGCTCGGGATTGCGAACCTGGATGTGACGACGAGCGCGGATGCACGGCTCAGCGTCTCCAGGCTCGAAAACGCCGTCGTGACGGCGGGCGCGCGCCTTGATCGTCTGGCGCAGCTGCAATCGGCGCTCGGTCAGGGCAGCAGTTTCGATCGTTCCTTGATTGCGGCAACCGCGGATATTTCCGGTGCGTTGCCGGTCGGTGCGTTCGTCAATCTTTCGGCCTGACGGCGCTTATTTCATGACCCCGAAACACTTCAACACGAATGCATAATTGAACGCCAGTTCCTCGAGCCGGTCGAAGCGTCCGGCGGCACCGGCATGCCCGGCGCTCATGTTGGTCTTGAGCAAAAGCGGATGGTTGTCGGTTTTTTTGTCGCGCAGCTTCGCCACCCATTTTGCCGGTTCCCAATACGTCACGCGCGGGTCGGTCAGACCCGCGGTCGCCAGCAGCGCCGGGTATTCCTTGGCCTCGACGTTGTCGTAGGGGGAATAGCTGAGGATATAGTCGTATGCCGCCCTGTCTTCGATCGGGTTGCCCCATTCCGGCCATTCGATCGGCGTCAACGGCAAGGACGTGTCGCACATGGTGTTGAGCACATCGACGAACGGCACGTCGGCGACTACGGCACGCCAAAGGTCCGGTGCCATATTAGTGCATGCGCCCATCAACATGCCGCCCGCCGATCCACCGTGAATGGCGATGTTGCCGGGCCGGGCGAGGTTTTCGGCGATCAGCCCTTCGGCGGCGGCAATGAAGTCGGTAAAAGTGTTTCGCTTTTTTTCACGCTTGCCGTCCGTGTACCAGCGGTAGCCTTTTTCCATGCCGCCGCGAATATGCGCGATGGCATATACGAAGCCGCGATCGACCAGGCTCAGCCGCGGCGTCACGAACGATGCCGGCATGGTCATGCCGTAGCTGCCGTAGCCATAAAGCAATACCGGTGCGCTGCCATCGAGAATGCAGTCGGCCCGATGCAGAACCGTGACCGGCACCAGTTCGCCGTCGGCGGCGACCGCCTGAATGCGGCGTGTAACGTAGTCCGCCGGGTCGTGGCCGGATGGGACTTCATCTTGTTTCAGCAACGTCCGTGCACCGGTTCGCATGTCGAAATCGATGACCTGACGCGGCGTCGTCGGCGACGAATAGGAAAAGCGAAGCTTGTCTGTGGCGTACTCGTACCCACCTTCGAGCCCCAGCGCATAGGCCTCCTCGTCGAAGCGAACGGTGAATTCCTCGGTCGTTTGCCAATTGCGGATGACGATGCGCGGTAATGCCGAAACACGTTCGAGTCGCACCAGATAGTCAGCGAAGACGTCGATGCCGACGATCAGGTTGCCGGGCGCGTGTTCGATAAGATCGGTCCAGTTCTCGCGCCCCGGCTTGTCGAGGGACGCGGTGACGATTTTGAAATCCTCGGCGCCGTCAGCATTGGTCAGGATGACCAGTCGGCCCGCGTGTTCGGAAACGCTGTATTCGACGCCTGGCGCGCGCGGCGCAATCAAAACGGGATCGCTCGCCGGTGCGTCTGCCGGAATCATGTAGACTTCCGACGTCTGGTGATCGTGCGCGTCGATCAGGATCAAGCGGCGGCTCTCGGTATCCGAGATGCCGACGAAGAACCCCGGATCTTTTTCTTCATAGACAAGCACATCGTCTTCGGTCGAAGTACCGAGTGTGTGGCGCATGACCTTGGACGGGCGGTGATTTTCGTCGAGTACCGTATAAAAGACGGTCTTGTTGTCGGCGGCCCAAAGTGCGTCGCCGCTGGTCCCTTCGATGACGTCGGGGAGATTCTCGCCGCTTTCGGTATCGCAGAACCGGATCTTGAAGATTTCCGACCCGTTGGTGTCTTCGCTGTAAAGCAAATAGCGATGATCATACGAATGCGTAACCGCGCCGACTTTGTAATACTCGAAGCCCGCCGCTTCGGCATCGCCATCAAGCAGGACGGCCTCTGAACCGTCCCCGTTCGTCGGCTTGCGGCAGAACTTCGGGTGCTGCCCGCCCTCGACGTAGCGGACGTAATACGCAAACGCGCCGTCCGGGTCGGGCACGCTCGAATCGTCTTCCTTGATGCGGCCGCGCATTTCCGCGAACAGTTTTTCTTGCAGCTCGAAGGTGTCCGACATCCACGACAAGGTATGCGCGTTCTCGGCTTCGAGATAAGCGCGAATGTCCTTATTCAACACGTCGGGGTCGTGCATCACCTGTTGCCAGTTCTCGTCCTTCAGCCACGTATAATCGTCGGTGCGCGCATGACCGTGATAGGTGACCTCGGTGGGGCGTTTGTCGGCGATGGGCGGGCGGACGGTGTCCTTTGTCATGGTCTTGCCTTCTGCTCTCGTGCGAGGTTAATTCTGGCGGCGTGTCCCCCTTATTTAGTCAGGAAACCCCCGGATGTCGAACAAGGTCATTCTCGTCGTCGTAGACGGTCTCAAATACAAAACGGCGCTGGGCCATTGCGGTTTTCTGGAGGGGCAGGTGGAATCGGGAAAGGCCCGGCGCTGGCGCATGCGTGCATCGCTCCCCAGCATGTCGGCGCCTTGTTACGAGAGCCTGCACACCGGGCTCGACCCGGCGCATCACGGCATCACGGCGAACAGTGTGCTTCGGCTGTCCAACGTCGACAACGTGTTCGCGTTGGCGCAGGCGCAGGGAAAGACCACGGCGGCGGTGGCGTACAGCTGGTTCTCGGTGCTTTACAACGCCGATCCCTACGATGCGGTTCGTGATCAGGAAACGGACGATGTGCGAAAGCCGATCCAGTACGGACGTTTTTACGACGACACGGGACGGACGGATTTCCATCTCGGCATCCCCGCTGACAACGATTTGTGCGCGCAGGTCGATCGCCTGATCGGGCGCCATGCGCCGGACTACCTGCTGTTTCATACCCTGAGTTGCGACAGCGTCGGCCATGTATTCGGTGGCAGTTCGTGGCAGTACGAGCGCGCCGCGACGGTTGTCGACGGGGCGCTCGCCAAGCACGTCCCGGGATGGCGCGATGCCGGATACCGGGTGCTCGTCACCGCCGACCATGGTTTCACGGATTGCGGTTATCACGGTGGGACCCATGACGACGTGCGTGATGTTGCGTTCTATGACATCGGTCACCCAGAGCCGGGTATCAGCGATGACGTGGTGTCGCAACGCGCCGTCGCACCGACGGTCCTGACGCTGATGGGGCTGGACGTTCCCGAGCAGATGGCCGAGGGACCATTGGCGTAAGATCAGGTTACGGCGGCGCGGATCAAATCCCGGATCTCGCCGCGGACCGGCCCATGGTTGGCCGGGTCGGCCAGTGTTGTGAACCAGCGCGCCGGTGCATCCTGTGCCCGGCGGTGTTGCCAGGTGACGTCGCGTAACAACGTTTCCGCGTTGCTCGGCAAATGGTCCGGAATATCGAACCCCGCCAGCGTCGCCCAAATGCCCGTCCAGCCGCGCGCGACACTGAATGGATTGTAGCCGCCGCCGCCCGACGCAATGACGCGGGGCGCCATGTTCTGAACCGCTGCGAGGGTGCGCCACAGCGCCGTATTCGAAAGCGCCAGTTTGCTTTGCGGGTCGTCGGCCAGCGCATCGACGCCGCACTGCACGAAAATCAGGTCCGGCTCGTGCGCGTCGATCAGCGGCAGCACCGCACCTTCGACTATGGCTTCCAATTCGTCGTCGTTGAGCGCCGGCGGCACCGGAATGTTTCGTGCCGCGCCACCGGCCCGGTCCAACAGGCCACCCGTCTCGGCGGGATCCGGGCTGCGCCGATCCATGGGCCATCGGCCGGCTTCATGGATCGACAGCGTGAAGACACGGTCATCGTCATGGAAAGCATCCTGCACGCCGTCACCGTGGTGCGCATCCAGATCAAGATAGAACACCCGGGCGATGCCGTATTCCAGGGCGCGCCCGATAGTCAACGCCGGTTCGTTGAAGTAACAAAAGCCACTGGCCCGGTCGGGCCGTCCGTGATGTTGACCACCGCCCAGATTGAATGCGCGCCCGCCGTCGCGTACCAGCTCTGCGGCCTTGGCACCGCCACCGGCGGCGGTGGCCGGACGGCGGAACATCTCGGGAAAGATCGAGTTGCCGTTTGCGCCGATGTTGTGGCGCGCGCGGATTGCCGGTGGCGCGTCCTGTTCGCGCTCTGCCTGCATGACGGCAGCAACGTAGTCGCGGCTATGAAATCGTTCGAGGTATGCGGCGTCGGCGCGGGGGCTTTCGACGTAGCTACCGTCGGGAAACCAGCCGAGCGCGCGGATCAGGTCGATGGCCAGCGACACACGCGGGATCGCCAGCGGGTGACCACGGCCATAGGTGCTGTCGCGATAGATGTCGCTGCCGATGAAACGGGCGTGGGTCGTTTTATGGCTCATGCGACGGGGCCGGCACCCAGAAGCCAGGCACGGAACGCGGCGACACGCGGTAACGATGCGGCGGCACGCGGCGCGACCAGATAAAAACTCTCCGGCTCGATGATCCGCTCGGAGAACGGGGCGATCAAACGGCCGGTTTGCAAATCGCCTTCGACGAACGGCGTGTGGGCGATGGCAATGCCGAGACCGGCGGCGGCGGCTTCCAGTGCTTGTGCCGAAGACACAAACGATAGCCGGCCCTGCGGCTTCAGCCCGTCCAGGCCCGCAGCTTCCAACCACCGGGACCAATCGTCATGGCGTGGCGGCGCATCGACGGAAATGAAGACATGGCGGGCCAGGTCCGCCGGCGTGTCGAGTGGCAGCCGCGACAGCAACGCCGGGCTGGCAACCGGGAACAGTGCATTTTCAAACAGGAAATCGCTGTGGCAACCCGGCCAGCGCCCGTCGCCTATGCGAATCGCCAGATCGACGTCTTCGCGCTGGAGATCGACAAGCCGCGATGTGGTCAGCAAGCGCACCTCGATTTCCGGGTGCGCCGCCTGAAACGACGCTAGCCGGGGGATCAGCCAGCGCTGCGCCAATGTTGCCAGCAGCGCGATGGTCAGCGGCGGGGCGCTGCCGGTCAGCCCGGCGGCGTCGTCGAGCGCATCGCGCAGGTCGTCGAAGATGTGGACGACGCGCGTTGCCAGCAGGGCCCCCGCCGCGGTCAGGTCGATACCGCGCCTGTCGGCACGAACGAGCCGGGTGCCGAGATGCCGCTCCAGCAGTCTGAGTTGTTGCGTGACCGCCGGTTGCGTTACGCCCAACTCCTCTGCCGCCAGTGTCACGTTGCGATGCCGCGCGACGGCATCGAACGCCCGTATACATCGCAAAGAAGGTGGCAGATCCATTTAAGCATAAGAACATCTTATGGCTGAATGGGAAATAACTGATTTCAGTTAAGGCTGCGGCCAATGTTATGCTGAAGGACATATATTAGATGGATTCTTAAAATGGAAATTTGGATACCGATCACGATCGTCGCCGCGTTCTGCCAGAACTTGCGTTCGGCGTTGCAAAAACACCTTAAGGGAAAGCTGTCGACGGGCGGTGCCACGTATGTGCGGTTCTTTTATGCATGGCCGTTCGCACTCGTATACGTATGGGCGCTGAACGAATGGGGCGGTATGGCCTACCCCGAGATCAAGGGCCTGTTCCTGCTTTATTGCGTGCTGGGTGGATTGTCGCAGATCATCTTCACCGGGTTGTTGGTATGGCTGTTTTCTTTTCGGAATTTTGCCGTCGGCACGACGTTTTCGAAGACCGAAACGGTCCAGGTGGCGTTGCTCGGGTTCCTGTTGCTGGGGGACACGCTGTCGACGGGTGCCATCCTGGCGATCGTCATCAGCGTTGTCGGCGTGATGGCGATGTCGGTGGCGCAGACCAATATTACGTTCAAGACTCTGTTCAGCGGGCTGGTCGAAAAGTCGACGTTGATCGGCTTGGCGTCCGGGTTGTTCCTGGGCGGTTCCGTGGTGTTCTTCCGGGGTGCCGCGCTGGAATTGCAGTATGACGGCTTCATCATGCCGGCGGCCTTCACGCTTGCCGTGTCGGTGGTGATTCAGACCGTCCTGATGGGGATTTATTTGTTGTGGCGCGAGCCGGGACAAATGAAAGCGGTGCTGGTCAATTGGAAATGGGCCGGTGCGGTCGGTGTCGCCGGGGTGCTCGGCTCAATTGCCTGGTTCAGCGCTTTTACGTTGGAAAACGCGGCGCTGGTTCGCGCTGTCGGACAGATCGAGCTGGTTTTCACGTTTATCGCCTCGGCGCTGTTCTTTCGCGAGAAAAGTACGCGTCTCGAGATTGCCGGTATTTTGTTGGTGATCGCCGGGATTCTGCTGATCCTCTTCGTGCGCTAGGTCGGTTCCGTTACGCGTCCGGTGCATGGACCCATGCACATATGGGTCTGGTCAGAGCCGTCCACGTGCCTGTAATCTCGTGTCATGACACTCAGTGAACTAGACCAATGGCGTCTGCAGCATGTGCTGACCGACGCCGAATTCAAGGAACTCCCCGGGCATCAGACCGGCAAGGTGCGCGAGAGCTATAACCTGCCGGACGGGCGCCGTGTGATGATCGCAACGGACCGCCAATCGGCGTTCGATCATGTGCTGGCGGCCGTTCCCGATAAGGGGCACGTATTGACGGCGACGGCGCAATTCTGGTTCGAGCAGACGGAAGACGTCTGCCCCAATCATGTCATCGCGCACCCCGACCCGAACGTGATTGTTGCCAAACGGTTGCAGATGCTGCCGGTCGAAATGGTCGTCCGCGACTATATTACCGGTACGACGGATACCAGCATCTGGACCATGTACGCGGCGGGCGAGCGGACGGTCTATGGCCACACGTTGCCGGAAGGCCTGAAAAAAAACGACAAGTTGCCGCATACGCTGATTACGCCGACAACGAAAGGCGCGCTTGGCGCTCATGACCACCCGATCACGGCTGAGGAAATCGTCGCACAGGGACTGCTGAGTCAGGCGCAGTGGGACGAGGCGGCGCAAAAGAGCCTCGATCTGTTTGCCCGTGGGCGCGCCATTGCGCGCGAGAACGGCTTGATCCTTGTTGATACCAAGTACGAGTTCGGTCTCGACGAGAACGGTGTTGTCACCATAGCCGATGAAATCCATACGCCGGATTCCAGCCGGTATTGGGATGCCGAAAGCTTTGCGGCCCGCCTTGCCGCCGGCGAAGAGCCTGTCAATCTGGACAAGGAATTCCTGCGGCTGTGGATCCGCGCGCGGTGCAATCCGTACACGGATCCGTTGCCGGAAATTCCCGGCGACACCTTGATTGAATTTTCTAATAAGTATGTATCGCTCTATGAACGGATAACGGGTCGCACCTTCGTGCGGACGGACCCGAAAGTGCCGGTTCGCGAACGTATCCGCAGTGCGCTTGCGGTAATGTTCCCTGAATTTTTCTGACCCTGAATATTTTTCATCCCAGGAGGTCGCAATGACGAAAACGTTGCTCGAAATGGCCGGTGCAGACCTGACGCCAAACGCGGTATCCGATTCCGTCCTGCTTCTGATTGATTGCCAGAACGATTACGTCACCGGCAAACTGCCGTTGAGCGGTGTCGAAGCGGCGATGGAGAAAGTGCAGACGTTGTTGCAGCTTTTCCGCGATGCCGGCTCTCCGGTGGTGCATATCCAGCACCAGGGCAAACCGGGCGGCGCCTTCGATGTGGATGCGCATGGCGGCGCAATCGTCGATAGTGTCGCGCCGGAGGACCGGGAAACGGTGATCCGCAAGGGACTGCCGAATAGTTTTGCCGGAACGACGCTGCAAGACACATTGGCTTCGATCGGGCGTCAAAAGCTGGTGATCGCCGGTTTTCAGACGCACATGTGCGTCAGTGCCACGACCCGCGCCGCCCTTGATCTCGGGTATCGTAATACGTTGGTTGCCGATGCGATTGCGACGCGAGACTTGCCGGACCCTCTGGGCGATGGCGTCGTCGCCGCGGCGACAATTCACAGCGCCGCGCTGGCGGCATTGGCGGACAGGTTTGCCATCGTCGTACAGAGCACGGACGATCTCGGCGCCTGACGCATCTACTCGATCAAGCCGAGATAAACCGGCGCGCCCGTATCGTCTGACGCAAGGATATCGCGGATGCGTTCAGGCAGCATCCCGCTTTCAGGGATGTCCGAGATCGGCAGCCAAACGACATCGACCTGATGGCTGTCTGGCTTCGGCCCCATTTTCGCTTTGTAATCATCAGGCACGCGGCAACGGAAAACGAACTCGACCTGTTGCCGTTTAGACGTTGGGTCCGTGTCACGAACCTTGAAGTAGTCGGCAAGATACATCAATTCGACGATTTCGACGCCGGTACCGATTTCTTCCATACATTCACGGTTCAGGCCCTGCTGTAGCGTCTCGCCAGGATCGACGGCGCCTCCCGGCAACGTATAGCGTGCGCGCCCGCTATCGTACTTCTTGTGCTGGACCAAAATTTTGTCGCCGCGGCGGATATAGGCGCGGACGGAATTACGGATCGTTGTTGTGGTTAAAGGCATCCGTGAGTGTTCCAATATTTCGGTGGCGGTGTCAGGCGGTTTCCAGGTAGCTGATCAGCGAAGACCAGTCCGATTGGGCGTCGCGGGCCGATTTGCTCGTGCGATCAAAAATGCTGATACCGCTTTCGGCGGCGTCAATATAACTGACTGTTTCGCGCAGCGTCATTACCGGCGGGTGATTGAAGCTTTGCAGGAAGTCCATCAGCGCGCGGGTGGAACGGGAACGTGCGCGGGTCCGGTTGGCGACGATGGCAACGGGCTTTTTGTTCTTTCGGATCGGTTTCAGGGTTTCAATCTTGCTCAGAAAGGTCATTGCCGCAACCTGATCGAATGCGGACGGCAGGATCGGCATGACGATACCGTCCGCCATTTTTAATAGTTTCTGGAACTCTTTCGGGGTCAATGCCGCAGGCGCGTCGATGACCAGCCGGTCGATGGACTTTTTGACCTTGCCGATACCGTTCGTCCAATCCAGGCCGGTGATTTCGGGCGCGCCGTCCGGGCGGCGGTCTATCCAGTGTAGGCTGCTGCATTGCGGGTCGACATCGGCAATCGCGGTCTTCAACCCGCTGTGTGCAAAGGCCGCGGCAAGATTGGTGGAAATAGTCGTCTTGCCGCATCCACCCTTGGCGTTGGCAATGAGGATGGATCTCATGACGGTGCCTCCGTTTTCTGTGGTGTCGACGGGGTTTTCCAGAATGGCCGAACGGATGCAAAAGCATCCCAGTCGTCGAGCAGGCGAGGTTCGGTTTCATGCAAGGCGCGCGCATACCAGCCGTTGACCAGCCCTCCGGCAAGAACACGCTTGCCGTCTATAGCGCCGGTGTCGTCCGGCGCAGTCAATTCCTCGGTCATGCGTAATGCTTGTGCGACATCGTTGAGATGCCCGAACTGGTCCTGGAGTTTCTGTAACAGCTTTATGTATTTTCGGGTCTCGGCACCGGGAAAAACACCGCGCAAGAAATCAACGGCATAGCGGAGTTTCTTAAGCCTGATCCGGACCTCGTGCCGCGCGTCCATGGTTTGTCCAGCGAGACCCTTTGCTTGTTTGATCAGCTTTCGATGCGGCTTGGCGAGAATGTCGGCGCTGCAATCACCAAGCGGTGATAACAGGGGATCAGCCGGGTTCGGTGGAAGTGCCAGCCAGCCTTCGGCGGCGACGAATGCCGTCAAACGAAACATCAACTTGGTGTAGCGCGCCGAGCGCAGTGTTTTGCGGACGGCGTCATAAGCGTCACGACGTTTTTGTTCGGCAGCGTTACGCAATGCCGTGATGGCATCCGCGTCGATGCCGTAGCCTTCGACTTGCGCCAGCATTTCCGTGATGTAGACGTCCCAGTCCCTTGCCGGGCCAAGCGCGTTTCCGAGCCACTTCAGGTCGTCGTTCATCCAGCTTACGCGGGCAGGGTCGATGACGCTGCGAAAAACCTTGAGCGATGTCCTGAGCCGCCGCACGGAAACCCGCATCTGATGAACGCCCTCCGGGTCGCTGCCGTCCAGGCAGGCGTCTTCGTTGTCGACGATGTTGGAGATGCATGCCGGATAAATCGCGCCGAGCGCCTGATGGATGGTCTGCTCACGGCTCAACTCGAACTTCGGCAGACGGTTCGCGTGCGTCCCTTTGCCGGTCAGCAGCCGGTAACCCCTGGCCGCCTTTGTCACGCGCGACAACGCCAGCGGGCAGGCGTTGTGAATTTCCGATGCAACATGAAAAAACGTGTTTACGTCGCCCTCGACCAGCTCCATCTCGCACTCACAGAATTCGTCGCTTTTGTCGCCAGCGACGGCGCGTCCTTTGTCGGCGACGGCTTCGATCACCAGATCCGGGCCGAGCGGATTGGCACGGCGCACCAGCATGCTCTGGCGTTCGATGTGGAGTTCCATCACTGGCTGTAGTTCGCCGTCGAGGACGGTGCCGATGGCCCGCCGCGCTTCACCCGGCAGCGCAGCGAGATCAAGTGTGTCACCGTCGACAGGGATCTCCCATTCATGTCGGTCGATCAAACCGCCGCCGCCACTGCCTTTCTTCGATTTGACGGTTTGAATGGTCTTGCCGCCGCTACTGCGAAGGCGAACCGAAACGCCGCGCTTTTGTAATCGCAGATCGGGCGTGTCGAAATAACGGCTGACGAGCATTTTCGTCGGCCACGCGCGACGATTACCGCCGGCCGCATTGACCGCTTTCTTGAAGCGTTGAAGATCGCGCGGCGCGGCTTTGAATTTTAGCTCGAGTTCGCGATTTTGCGGTGTCCTCGTCATGATTTTGGCCGTTTTCCTCCGAAAATTTTGTTTTTCGGCCGCAAATCGACCGCTTTTGTGGGGTTTTGTGTTTTCTCTTGCATTACGCACTTTGTGCGCATACTATATGCACACAGTGCGGATTTAACAAGTGCCACCCGGTACTTTGCTCATCCGCGAAAGGAGACAGCCCAATGCTTAGTCATCTTCTGCTGGCGCGTCTTTTTGTTTTGCGGCCCATTCTTTCCAGGAACGCCGCATCGCGCAGCACCCGCTGATCGATTTTACCGTTCTCCCGGCTGTCGCACGGCGGCGGCCGGGGCGGGTTGTTGGTTTTCCCTCAAAAGCCTGATGCCGTGGTTGGGGCATCTTACCCGATGTATGCCGCGTGTCATTGTTTTGAAGGCGCTGGCGCTGTGGCGGCGATCGTATAAGTATATGGTGATGAGCCGTGAAATACTTTTTATGCGCCATGGTAAAGCGGCGAACCCCGGCGGGGTCGGTGATTTCGATCGGCCGCTGACAGAGCGGGGCATGCGTCAGGCGCGGCACGTGGGTGCGTGGCTATCGGCCAACGATGCACTGCCGGATGCCGTGTTGTCGTCGCCGGCGTTACGCGCATTGCAGACGGCTAAAGAAGCTGTGCAAGCGGCGGGCCTCGACACCGACATTATCCGTACGGATACCCGGCTCTATTTCGACACGCGCACGAATTTGCTGGCGGCGCTGGCCGGGGCGACGAGCGTCGGATCGCGTCTCCTGGTAGTCGGGCACAACCCGTGGCTGGAAGAACTGGTGCTGGAAATCGCCGCTGAACCGGTGCCGCACCCGGGTGGTAACTGGTACATGAAGACCGGCGCAATGATGCGTTTCGACGTGACGGACTTAGCGCCGGGGGCAGGAAAGTTGCTCGATCATATATTGCCGGACGAGCGCGGCGATTAGCGCCATAAACTGGCCATGCGTGACATCAGTGCATAGTAAGAAAAAAATGGTGGAGCCAGACGGAATCGAACCGACGACCTCTACAATGCCATTGTAGCGCTCTCCCAACTGAGCTATGGCCCCACGGGTGTCCGCCGGGAGTTTGCCGGTTTGCGGCCGGCGTTTCGGCGAACGGGCCGGAACATACGAACGGGGTTCCGGCCTAGCAAGCGAAAAATGAAGGTTAATCGCGTGCAGGCAACCGAAGCGGCGCCGGATGGCGCCGTCTTCGTATAATCCGATCAGCGATCGACGTCGTCGTCGACCTCGATGTGTTCCTTAACTTCGGAAACATCGTCATCGTCTTCTTCGAGGTCGGACGTATCCTCGATCAGATCCTCGTCATCGTCATCAAGCTCGAGATCGTCATCCTCGTCATCGTCGAGCAGCGGATCGTCCTCGTCATCTTCGACATCCTTCGTCGGCGCGACGACCTTTTTCGGCTTCGGCGCTTCAGCGGGCTGGCGGCGCGGTTTCAGGATCGGCTGTACTTCGACCTTGGTCTCACACTTCGGACAGGTCGCGGGATCCTTGTTCAAGTCGTAAAACTTGGCACCACAGCTCGGGCACGTCAGCTTCTTTCCCCAATCTGGTTTCACCACGGCTACACTCCTGAGCGTCTATTCAGTCTCGTCTGAGGGGGCATTTGCCATGATCCTTGTCGCCTGTCAAAGTCTAAGTTCATCTGCTTTTCCCGGTTTTTCCGAGGTGTCGCAATCGGCCCTTTATAACAGCCCCCGGTGCGGTGTATGACACCCCGGTAAAACCCGTTTTGAAACCGGACCGACAACAAGGATTTTCGTTCGTGACAGCGCTCAAAGCCAAGCCCGTCGCCGCCCTTCGCGGCACGGCCCGCGTCCCCGGCGACAAGTCCGTTTCGCACCGTTCGCTGATGCTGTCGGCTCTGGCGATCGGGGAAACCAGAATTTCCGGCTTGCTCGAAGGCGAAGATGTATTGGCGACAGCCGAGGCGATGCGTGCCATGGGCGCGGAGGTCGTGCGGGGCGACGACGGCACCTGGATCGTCAACGGCGTCGGCGTCGGCGGTCTTGGCGAGCCGGCGTCGGTGATCGACATGGGCAATGCGGGAACCGGGGTACGCCTGTTGATGGGCCTGGTGGCGACGCACCCGATCACCTGCACGTTCACGGGCGATGCCTCGTTGTCCAGGCGGCCGATGGAGCGTGTAATGGGGCCATTGCGGCGCTTCGGGACGGAATTCACGGCCCGTGACGGCGGACTTCTGCCGATCACTGTGAAAGGCGCGGAAAGCCCGGTGCCGGTTCGTGCCGAAATGACGGTGCCGTCGGCACAGGTCAAATCGGCGGTATTGCTGGCCGGGCTCAATACGCCGGGCGAGACCTGCGTGATCGAAAAGGAAGCGACGCGCGATCATACCGAAAACATGTTGCGCCACTTCGGTGCGGAAGTGGCAAGCAAGCCATGGCCCGATGGCGGCGTGGAAATCACGCTGACGGGCCAGCCGACATTGACGGCGAACGATATTCAGGTGCCGGCCGATATTTCGTCGGCGGCATTCCCGATTGTCGCGGCGCTGATTACGCCGGGCAGCGACGTGACGATCTCCGCGGTTGGCCTGAATCCTTTGCGCGCGGGTCTGATCCAGACATTGCAAGAGATGGGGGCCGATCTGCACGTTGAGAACGAGCGCGTCGAAGGCGGCGAGCCGGTCGGCGACATCCGCGTCAAGGCCGGGCCGCTTGAAGGGATCGACGTGCCGCCCGGTCGCGCGCCCAGTATGATCGACGAGTATCCGGTACTTGCCGTCTGCGCGGCATTTGCCCAAGGCACGACGCGGATGACAGGGCTGGCGGAACTCAGGGTCAAGGAATCCGACCGGTTGGCGGCGATGGTCGATGGTCTTACCGCGTGTGGTGTGACGGTCCGCTCTGGCGACGACTGGATGGAAGTGGACGGCACCGGCAAGGCCCCCAGGGGCGGCGCCATGATCGCCGTCGATCTGGATCACCGCATCGCCATGAGCTTTCTGGTGCTGGGATGTGCCACGACCGAGCCGGTCAGCATTGACGACGCCCAGGCGATTGCGACAAGCTTTCCCGGGTTCGCCGAACTCATGAACGATCTCGGCGCCGCAATCGAGGAGGTGGAGGCATGATTATCGCCATTGACGGGCCGGCAGCCGCCGGCAAAGGCACGCTGGCCAGGCGCATCGCTGCCGCCTTCGATTTTGCCTACATGGACACGGGGTCGCTTTACCGCGCCACGGCAAAAAAGGTTCTCGACCAGGCAATCGATCCCGACGATGCACAGGGTTGCACGGTTGTGGCGCTCAACCTGAAGCCTGAAGACCTGCTTGCCGATGGACTCCGGACCGAGGAGGTCGGGCAGGCAGCTTCCAAGGTGTCGGTCATTCCCGACGTTCGCGCTGCCTTGTTGCGCTTTCAGCGCGATGTCGCGGCGTCGCCGCCGGACGGAAAAAAGGGGGCCGTTCTGGACGGCCGCGATGTCGGCACGGTGGTTTGCCCCGACGCCGATGTGAAATTTTTCGTTACGGCTTCTGCCGAGGTCCGTGCCGAGCGGCGCTTTAAAGAGTTGCGCGAAGCGGGAGAGAACGTTATATACGCCCGCGTTTTGGAGGAAATGAGAGAACGCGACGAACGCGATATGAACCGTTCGGTGGCGCCTCTCAAACCGGCCGAGGATGCGACGGTCATCGATACCTCCGGGCTGGACGCCGATCAGGTGTTCGAACAAGCCCGTGAAATCGTTGCCGCCAAACAGGCCTGAACTTCCCAATTGACCAGAACCGTCCGCAAAGGACGGCACCTTAAACCGCCCCGGGGTGCAAAAATCCCGCGGGTAAATGTTGTGTGAAGACCGCCGGAACCAACCGGTCGGCCGGAAACGAAATGAACGAAGGATATACGAATGGCTAACACTGACGCCTCGAGCGAGGCTCCCAAGATTACTGAAGATTTTGCCGCCCTTTTGGACGAACAACTGGGCGTGGAAGACGACGGCTTTGAAGGCCGCGTTCTTAAAGGCACCGTTATTTCCGTCGACGGCGATGCCGTCGTCGTGGACGTGGGCCTCAAATCGGAAGGCCGCGTGCCGGTTAAGGAATTCGGAATTCCGGGCCGCGATCTCGACATCAATCCGGGCGACGAAGTCGACGTTTTCGTGGAACGCTACGAAGACCGTGACGGCGTCATTCGCCTGAGCCGCGAAAAAGCGCGCCGCGAAGAAGCCTGGGCCGAACTGGAAAAAGCTTTCGCCAAGGGCGAGCGCGTCAACGGTACGATCTTCGGTCGCGTCAAAGGCGGCTTCATCGTCGACCTTTCGGGCGCCGTGGCGTTCCTGCCGGGCAGCCAGGTCGATATTCGTCCGGTGCGTGACATTTCGCCGCTGATGGGTACCCCGCAGCCGTTCCAGATCCTGAAAATGGATCAGGCGCGCAACAACATCGTTGTGTCGCGCCGTGCGGTTCTCGAAGAAACCCGCTCCGAAGCACGTTCGGAACTGATGCAGAATCTGGTCGAAGGCCAGGTGCTCGACGGCGTGGTCAAGAACATCACCGACTACGGTGCGTTCGTCGATCTCGGCGGCGTCGACGGTCTGCTGCACGTGACCGACATTGCATGGAAGCGCATCAACCACCCGTCGGAAGCCCTGCAAGTGGGCGAAACCGTCAAGGTGCAGGTGATCCGCTTCAATTCGGAAACGCAGCGCATCTCGCTGGGCATGAAACAGCTCGAAGCCGATCCGTGGGAAGGCATCGAGGGCAAGTATCCGGTTGGCGCCAAGCTCAAGGGCCGCGTCACGAACATCACCGACTACGGTGCATTCGTCGAACTGGAAGCCGGCGTCGAAGGTCTGGTCCACGTTTCCGAAATGAGCTGGACCAAGAAGAACGTCCATCCGGGCAAAATCGTTTCCACTTCTCAGGAAGTGGAAGTCATGGTGCTCGACACCGATCCGGAAAAACGCCGGATCTCGCTCGGTCTGAAGCAGTGCATGGAAAACCCGTGGGCCGACTTCCTGACCAAGTTCCCGGTCGGCTCCGAGGTCGAGGGCGAAGTCCGCAATATCACCGAGTTCGGCCTGTTCATTGGCCTCGACGGTGATATCGACGGGATGGCGCACCTGTCCGATCTGAGCTGGGACAAGTCCGGCGAAGAAGCCCTTACCGACTACAACAAGGGCGACATGGTCAAAGCCAAGATCCTCGACGTGGATGTTGAAAAAGAGCGTATCTCGCTCGGCATCAAGCAGCTGACCGACGATCCGGTCGGTGGTGCGCTTGACGGCATCAAGAAGGGCGCCGTTGTCACTTGTACGGTGACCGACGTTCAGGACAGCGGTATCGAGGTCATGGTCAATGACACGATCCCGGGCTACATCCGCAAGTCGGATCTGTCCCGTGACCGCTCCGAACAGCGCCCCGATCGTTTCGCCGCCGGCGAAAAGGTCGATGCCAAGATCACGCAGGTCGACAAGAACGGCCGCCGCGTGACGCTGTCGATCAAGGCGCGCGAAGTCGACGACGAGAAAAAGGCCATGGCCGAATACGGCTCTACCGATTCCGGCGCGACGCTGGGCGATATTCTGGGTGCGGCGCTTGCCGGCAGCCAGGAAGCCGAAGCGCCTGCCGAAGAGGAAAAGCCGAAAAAGGCCGCTGCCAAGAAAAAGACTGCAAAAGCCGACGATGCGGCTGATGAAGCCGCTTCCGACGAAGGTGCCGACGACGACGCCAAATCGGACGATTAAGAAAAAAAGACAGAAACGACCGGACGGGCGGCAGCAATGCCGCCCGTTTCGTTTGCGCGCCAAGCCGAAATCATAATAATGAGGCCGCATGAGCACGGGATTGGATAGTGACGCGCTTTTGGCGCTCAGACGATTGCGGCGTCACCTCACTTGGTGGCGACTACTGGCCGTCGCCGGGTTCGCGCTGGCGATTTTTGTTTCCATCCGCGATGGCGGGGTATTGCCGTACGACGACCATGTGGCGCGTGTGCCGATCGAAGGCATCATTGTCGAGGATCGCGAATTTTTATCGATGCTGGATGCGCTGGCCGACGACCCACAGGTCAAAGCGGTGATCGCCGATGTCTCCAGCCCGGGCGGTACCTTCACCGGCGGCGAGGCCGTCTACGCGGCGCTGCGCCGCATTTCCGAAAACAAGCCCGTTGTCACGGTGATGCGCGGCATCGCCACCAGCGGCGCCTATATGGCGGCCATAGGGACCGATCGGATATTCGCCGGCCACGGAACGATCACCGGGTCGGTCGGCGTCATCATGCAATCCGCCGATGTCACCGGCCTGATGGACATGATCGGGGTGAAGCCTGAAATCATGAAGAGCGGCGCGCTCAAGGCGACGCCTAATCCCATGGAATCATTGAGTCCTTCGGCCCGAGAACAGCTTCAAACAGTGATAGACGCGCTGCATCTCCGTTTCATGGAAATGGTTGCGGCGCGGCGCGGCATGAGCGTCGACGAGGTCCGCCGGCGCACCGGCGACGGGCGGATCATGACCGGTGATGCGGCGCTCGACGCGGGGCTGGTCGATGCCATCGGTGATATCAACAGCGCGCGGCTGTGGCTGTCGACGGAGCGGAACGTATCCGAGGATCTGCCATTGCTGGACTGGGCCCCCGACGATCCGTTGGCGTGGTGGCGTGAGCGCGCGTCATCCGTGGCGTCAGTTATTTTTGGAAAATCACTTTTACCAGAACGACTTAGACTTGACGGCATTCAAGCCCTTTGGCACCCTTCTATGAGCGGTGAGCCATGAGGGTGCCTTGCCGCGCATCTTTGGAGGATTGCCGGGTATGACGAAATCTGAACTCATCGCGAAACTGGCGGCGGACAATCCGCGCCTGTATCACCGCGAAGTGGAACGCATCGTCTCGACGATCTTCGAAGAAATCACCGCGGCCTTGTCGCGGGGCGACCGGGTCGAGCTTCGTGGCTTCGGTGCATTCTCGGTCAAGGCACGTCCGTCCCGTGTCGGACGTAATCCGCGCACAGGCGAGTCGGTCAGCGTTGACGAAAAATTCATTCCGTATTTCAAGACCGGCAAACAGCTTCGCGAAAGACTGAACGGCGCTCAGTAATCGGCGTCCGGCAGCCATCGGCAATGCCGTTCGGTTGATAAATAACTGCCATTTGCTGGAGGTTTGGGCGTGAATCGCATTTTGTTCTGGATCGTCATGATCCCGTTCGGTTTGGCGGTGGTATTCTTTTCCGCCGTCAATCAGGAACCGGTGACGTTGAATATGTGGCCGCTGCCGCTAGAGGCGACGGTGCCTGTATTCACTGTCGTGTTGGCGGTGTTTATCTTCGGCTTTTTGCTCGGTGCTTTTGTTGCCTGGCTGTCCGGCGCGGGCAGCCGTCGCCGCGCCCGGAACGCACAGTGGCGGGCGGAAACGGCGGAACGCGAGTTGCGCTCGTTGAATAACAAGTTGCAGGACCGCGAGCGTGAACTGGACGATGCACGGACCAAGTCCGACGATGACAAGACGTTGCCGGCACCGACCGCTGGCGCCTGATATCCCATGAAGTTGATCGATGCCGATGCCTTGAGCCGCGCCCTGCCGTACGGTGCGCTGGTCGATGCGATCGGCCATGCTTTCGCCGGCGGCGTGAGCGTGCCTGTGCGTGCGCATCATGACGTTCCGGTCGAGGGTGGGCAGAATTCCACCATTCTCCTGATGCCGGCGTGGTCGGATGACGGCTTTATCGGTGTTAAGACGGTGATTGTCGCGCCGGAGAACGCGGCCAAGAGCTTGCCTGCCGTGCAGGCGACGTATCAGTTGTTTGATCGGGAAACCGGTCGGCCTTTGGCATTGATGGATGGTCCGGAACTGACGGCGCGGCGTACGGCATGTGCCTCGGCGTTGGCGGCGCGTTACCTGGCGGCGCCGGATGCATCGAAGCTTTTGATGATCGGCACCGGGGTATTGGCGCATCATTTGCCGCTTGCGCATGCCGCTGTACGTCCGATCGCTGAGGTTCGGGTTTGGGGCCGAAACAGCGAGAACGCCGAAAAATGCGCGGCGGCGCTTCGCGCCGCAGGGCTGGCTGCGGAAACGACCGACGATCTCTCATCATCCGTTGGATGGGCTGATATCGTATCTGCGGCGACGTTGGCCAAGGAACCGATCATCGACGGGACTTGGCTCCGTGCAGGGCAACACGTCGATCTGGTCGGGGCGTTCCGCCCGGACATGCGCGAAGCCGATGATACGGTATTACAGCGCGCTCGGGTCTTCTGCGACACCCGTGCCGGGGCGATGAAGGAAGCGGGTGATCTCTCGGACCCGTTGGCACGCGGCGTCATCGCTGAAAGCGATGTGTTGGCCGATCTGTTCGATCTGGCGTCCGGCGGCTATGCGTTCACGCGCGAAGCGGATGATATCACCATGTTCAAATCCGCCGGAACCGCAATCGAGGATCTGGCTGCCGCCATGCTTGCCTACCGCCACGAAGCGGGCTAAACCGTCGCCATTATGAGCCTCTCACCGACAGATCGAATTTACGTCGCCCTCGACACGCCGGATGTGAACAAGGCGGTGGCGCTCGCTGAGCAGCTCGCCGGACATGTCGGCGGCGTCAAACTGGGCATGGAATTTTACTATGCGAACGGTCCGGAAGGCGCGCGCGCTGTCTCCGCCGTCGGCATGCCGCTGTTTCTCGATCTCAAGTTTCATGACATTCCGAACACGGTCGCGGGCGCGGTGCGCTCGACGCTGGCACTGAACCCGGCCATCCTCAACGTGCACGCACAAGGCGGTCCGGAGATGATGCGTGCGGCGCAAGGCGCGCTGGATGACGCAAACGGGGCGAAACCGCTGTTGATCGCCGTCACGGTCCTGACATCGCTCAGCGACGAAGACCTCGGTGAGACCGGATATACGCTCGGCGCGGCGGATCTGGTGACGCGCCTGGCCAAATTGACGCAGTCATGCGGTCTCGGCGGCGTCGTCTGCAGCCCGCGTGAAATAAAGGCAATCCGTGCCGCGTGCGGGCCGGACTTCAAGCTGATCGTGCCGGGGATCCGGCCTGAATGGGCGGCGGTCGGCGATCAGAAACGGATCACGACACCGGCGCAGGCGATCCGGGACGGGGCGGATTATATTGTTATCGGCCGCCCGATCACCGGTGCCGACGATCCGCTCGACGCCGCGAAGCGCATCGCTGACGAACTTTCGGGTTTGTAAGAATTTAAGCGTCATCCCCACCTTCGGAGAATGACATGACCGCTACCGTTAAGATTTGCGGGCTCCGCGAGCCCGAACATGTGGATGCCGCTGTCGAGGCAGGCGCGGGGCTGACCGGGTTCGTGTTTTTTCCGCCGTCGCCCAGAAACCTCAGCATTGCCGAAGCGGCGGCGCTGACGGCCCGCGTGCCGGCAGGGGTGTGCAAGGTCGCGCTCAGCGTCGATGCAGGTGACGACTTTCTTGCCGATATCGTCAAGAATGCCGGAATCGGGACGCTGCAACTGCACGGTTCGGAAAGCGTTGCGCGGGTATCGCAGATAAAGAAGGCTTTCGGCTTGCCGGTGATCAAGGCGTTGCCGATCTCGAGCGCAGAGGATATCGCCGCCGCCCGCGCATACGAAGACCATGCGGATTTGCTGCTGTTCGACGCCAAGCCGCCGAAAGATGCGACGCGGCCGGGCGGCAACGCGGAAAGCTTCGACTGGATGCTGCTGCAGGGCCTCTCGTTCCGCGTGCCGTGGTTGCTGGCAGGCGGGCTGGACGCGTCGAACGTGGCGGAAGCGCTCAATATTACCGGTGCGCCGATGGTTGATGTGTCGAGCGGCGTCGAAGATGCACCGGGCCAGAAAAGCAGCCGGAAAATCCGTGATTTTATTGCCGCCGTAAAGGCTGCGTGAGCGCGAAAAGCCCGCTAAAAACCCTGTTAAACCGGGCGCTCAGGCGTTAAGTTGCGCGCTCAGGAAGGGACCCCGTTATGACCAAGTTGAACACACTGCGCTCCGGCGTCGACGAGAGCGGCCATTTCGGCATCTACGGTGGGCGGTTTGTCGCCGAAACCTTGATGCCGCTTATTCTGGACGTGGAAAAAGCGTGGGAACACGCACGTCACGACGACGAGTTTTGGGCCGAGTTCGACTATCTGATGAAGCATTACGTCGGGCGTCCGTCACCGCTTTATTTCGCCGGGCGGCTGACCGAGCATTTCGGCGGCGCCAAGGTTTTCTTCAAGCGCGACGAGTTGAACCACACCGGCGCGCACAAGATCAACAACACCATCGGCCAGATCCTGTTGGCACGAAGGATGGGCAAGAAACGCATCATCGCGGAAACGGGCGCCGGGCAACACGGCGTTGCAACGGCCACCGTCTGTGCGCTGTTCGGCATGCCGTGTGTCGTCTATATGGGCGAAACCGATGTCGAGCGCCAAAAGCCGAACGTATTTCGCATGAAGCTTCTGGGCGCTGAAATCGTTCCCGTGACCGCCGGCACCGGCACGCTCAAGGATGCCATGAACGAAGCGCTTCGTGACTGGGTCTCGAATGTCGAAGATACCTTCTACATTATCGGCACAGCCGCCGGACCGCATCCGTATCCGGTCATGGTTCGCGATTTCCAGTGCATCATCGGCAACGAAACACGTGAACAGATGCAGGAAATGGAAGGGCGCTTGCCCGATACACTTGTCGCGGCGATCGGCGGCGGTTCCAACGCCATTGGCCTGTTCCATCCGTTCCTGGATGACGAGAGCGTCAATATCATCGGCGTCGAAGCTGCCGGACACGGCATCGAAAGCGGAGAGCACTGCGCATCGCTGAACGGCGGGCGTCCGGGCGTGCTGCATGGGAACCGCACGTATCTGCTGCAGGACGATGACGGCCAGATCAAGGACGGCTATTCGATTTCCGCCGGCCTCGACTATCCGGGGATCGGGCCCGAGCATTCGTGGTTGCGCGATATCGGGCGTGTCGAATATGTGTCGGCGACCGATACCGATGCGCTCGAAGCGTTCAAGCTCTGCACCGCCATGGAAGGCATCATTCCGGCGCTGGAACCGTGTCATGCGCTGGCGCATGTGGCGCGTATCGCACCCGAGCTGCCGAAAGATCATCTGATCGTCATGAACATGTGCGGGCGCGGCGACAAAGACATTTTTGCCGTGGCCGAGCGCTTCGGCTTCGATATGTGAGCCGGTCATGAACGCATCAATGAAAAACCAGCCTGAAACCCGCATCACGAAACGCTTCGCCAAGCTGAAGGCCGAAGGCCGCGCTGGTCTGGTGACGTTCACCACCGCAGGCGACCCGGACCTGGAAACGTCGGCGAAGATTCTCGATGGCATCGCCGAAGCGGGCGCTGACCTGATCGAAATCGGTGTGCCTTTTTCAGATCCGATGGCCGACGGCCCGGCCATTCAGGCCAGCTCGTTGCGCGCCATTGCGGGGGGCATGACGCTGCGCAAAACGTTGGCGATGGTGGCCGAGTTCCGCACGAAAGACGACGAGACCCCCATTGTGCTGATGGGCTATTACAACCCGATCTATATTTATGGGGTCGATGCGTTTCTGGCCGATGCCAAGAAAGCCGGCGTCGACGGGCTGATCGTCGTCGACCTGCCGCCGGAAGAAGAGGGTGAGTTGTGCCTTCCCGCGCTCGATGCCGGGATCAATTTCATCTATCTGACCGCGCCGACGACGACCGACACGCGCTTGCCGCGTGTGCTGGAGCATGCGTCGGGGTTCGTCTATTTCGTTTCGATCACCGGGATTACCGGCACGCGTGCCGCCGAGGCAACCGATGTCGCCGGCCACGTTGCGCGCATCCATGCACAGACCGATCTGCCGGTCGCGGTGGGCTTCGGTATCCGCACGCCGGAACAGGCCGCCGATATTGCCGCCGTCGCCGATGCCGCGGTCGTCGGATCGGCACTGGTTGACCAGATCACGGCAAACCTTGATGATAACGGCAAGCCGGGCCCCGGCACTGTTGATGCCGTGCTCGGTCTTGTCAGCGCACTCGCAGACGGTGTGCGCAGCGCCAAAAGAACGGAGAAAGCCTCTTGAGTTGGATCGCCAATTTCGTCCGTCCGAAGCTCCGCGAACTTGTTGGCGGGCGGAAAGAGGTTCCTGACAATCTTTGGCACAAATGCCCCAACTGCGGGCAGATGATCTTTCATCGCGATCTGACAAAGAACCTGCGGGTCTGCCAGCATTGCGACCACCATATGCGACTCGGCGCCAAGGAACGGCTCGACATGCTGTTCGACGATGCCGCGTACGAAAAGGTGGAATTGCAGGCACCTGTCACGGATCCGCTGAAATTCCGCGACATCAAACGCTATAACGACCGCCTCAAGGAAGCGCAGGCCAAAACAAAGGCCAAGGACGCAATCCTGGTCGCGCATGGCAAGGTCGGTGGTATTCAGACGGTAATGGCGGCGTTCGATTTCTCGTTCATGGGGGGCTCGATGGGCCTCGCCGTCGGCGAGGGGGTTCTGACCGCGGCGCGCTTGGCCGTAATGCAGCAAGCGCCGCTGATCGTTCTCACGTCGTCGGGCGGCGCGCGCATGCAGGAAGGCATTCACTCGCTGATGCAGATGGCGCGAACCACCATCGCCGTCGAGGAAGTGCGTGAAGCCGGGCTGCCATACATTGTCATCCTGTGCGATCCGACGACCGGCGGCGTGTCGGCGTCGTTCGCCATGCTGGGCGATATTCATATCGCCGAACCGGGGGCAGTGATCGGTTTTGCCGGGCAGCGCGTGATTGAACAGACGATCCGCGAAACCCTGCCGGAAGGCTTTCAGCGCGCCGAGTATCTTTATGAACACGGCATGGTCGACATGGTCGTGTCGCGGCGTGACCTCCGCGAGCGCCTCGCACAGGTCATCAATCTGTTGATGGCGCCGGGCAAGGCAGGCGATCTCGTTCCGCTCGACGGCGAGGTCATACCGCCGGCCAAGCGCGGCAAGGGAGCCGCCGCCGGCAAAACAGAGGACGGCGAAGGCAGCCGTGACGACATCTAAAAGCGATGCGACGCTGAAGCGTCTGCTGTCGCTGCATCCGAAACTCGTCGATTTATCGCTGGGCCGGATGGAGCGTCTTTTGGCTGCGCTCGGCTCTCCGGAAACGAAACTTCCGCCCGTGGTGCATGTCACGGGCACCAACGGCAAGGGGTCGGTACTGGCATTTTTGCGTGCCATCCTCGAAGCGGCGGGGCTTTCCGTTCACGTTTATACGTCTCCGCATCTGGTACATTTCCACGAACGTATCCGGTTGGCCGGAAAGCTGATCGACGAAGATATGCTCGACGATTGCCTGAGCGAGTGCGAGGCCGTGAACGACGGTGCACCGATCACGTTTTTCGAAATCACCACCGCTGCCGCGTTCTGCGCATTTTCACGCACCCCGGCGGATGTCGTTTTGCTGGAAAACGGTCTTGGCGGTCGGCTCGATGCCACCAATGTCGTTGCGCGCCCCGCGGCGACGGCGATTACTCCGGTGTCCATGGATCACCAGCAGTTTCTGGGCGAGAGCCTTGCTGAAATCGCGACCGAGAAAGCAGGCATCATAAAGCAGGGCGTGCCGTGCATCGTCGGTCCGCAGCTTGCCGATGCCATGGACGTGATTGTCGGTCATACAGAAGCCCGCGGCGCACCGTTGCAGGAATGGGGCATCAACTGGCGTGCGCACGAGAATGGTGCAGGCGACGGGATGGTGCTGGAGCACCAGGGAACACGTCTCCAATTGCCGTTGCCGGCATTGCCTGGGACACATCAGATTGCAAATGCCGGCCAGGCGGCCGTAATCGCGCGCGTACTTGAGCAGTTCGACATCACCGATTCACATATCGCGGCGGGATTGCGTACGGTTTCATGGCCGGCGCGGTTGCAGCGGCTTCATCGTGGCCCGGCAATCGAAGCGTTACCCGATGACTGGGAAGTGTGGCTCGACGGCGGGCACAACCCGGACGCCGGCGAGGCTATCGCGCGCCACGCCGAACGCAACTGGCACGACCGGCCGCTTTATCTTATTTCCGGTATGATTAATTCGAAGCAGCCGAAGGGGTATTTTCGTCCCCTCGCGGACGTCGCCGAGAGCGTTCATTGCGTCACGATTCCTGGCGAGGATGCGGCAATAGAAGCGCGCAAGCTTGCGGCGATTGCAAAAGATGCCGGGCTTGTGTCGAGCGCGAGCGACAGTGCGTTGGACGCGGCGCGCGCTATTGCGTCGCGGACGAGCGTCCCGGCGCGGGTGCTGATCTGCGGGTCCCTCTATTTTGCCGGGTCGATCCTTGCCGACCATGCGTGACATCATCCTTTTACTTATATGAGAATGATTATCATTTGCATAATAAGCAAACTGTGCTATCCCTGACCCTGTGAAAGACAGGGAGGGATGCCATGACAAACCTGCGATCCAGCGATAAACGGATCATCTATAACGACGAGACGCGGTTTTGCCGCCCGGAGATTCTGTTACTGGACAGTTTCCGCCTATGGTCGCAAAGCCCGGAAAACCTGACCTACATCCGTCGCCGCTTGTGCCATGAAATGGGCGGACCGCCTGGCGAACGTGCCGCCAAGGCGATCAAGCTTCTGGGGCACATTCTCGGATTGCAGACACGCCGCACGTTTTATCTGATGCGCCCCGGCAGCAGCGGCGTCACCGCCGACGAACGTTCCTTGCTGGCGTTGATCGGTGCCGTGCTTCACGACCGCCGGCCACACGCCAACGCCATTGCCATGTTGTTGCTGCCGGTATCATGTCACGGCACGGTGCTTGCCGTTGCCGGTGAATTGGGTCGGGCGCTCCGCTCCGGCGGGTTCACGATCGCACCGCCCCGGGGGGCGATGCCGCCGCCGCCGCTTAGCCGGGAAATTCGCGCGGTTGCTTGACCGGGCCTAGCCGAACTTCGACACGCGCTTCGGCGTGCCGCTGTCGGGGGCGGGGCCGGATGGTTTGGGAACGAAAACAGTTTTCCCGCACTGGGCGCATATTTCGGTCTGCGCCGACATTTTGCGGTAACCGGCCTTGAGAAGCGCAGCGGCTTCGCGTTCCGTCATGCCGAGCTCTTCCTGAAGTTGACGTAGCTCGCGATGTTCGTCGGCATCGATGACGCCGTCTTCCAGCACATCGTCGACAAGTCGTTCGTATTTTTTGCGCCGTTGATGCAAGGCTTCGTTGAATCCCGAAGCCAGAATGCCTGCGGGCAGGGCGACCATGCCGACGCTGATAATCCCGATTACCGACGCACAGATACGCCCGATCAGCGTTTGCGGCACAACGTCGCCGTACCCGATGGTGGTCATGGTAACGACCGCCCACCACAACGCGTGCGGGATCGACGCAAAGGCTTCCGGTTGTGCTTCATGCTCGGCCAGATAGGTAATGCTGGCGGCAACGGAGATCATCATCAAAAGCACGAACAATGCCGCCGAAATGATGGGGCCTTCGTCTCGTAGCACCTGTAGCAACAGGTTCATGGAATTGGCATAGCGAGTCAGCCGGAAAGCACGCAGCAATCTGAGCGCACGTAACATGCGCAGATCCACACCGATGAATGAACTCAAGAAGAACGGCAAAATCACGATGAGATCGATCAGCGCCAGCGGTGACAACATGAAGCGAAGCCGTCCGCGGAGCGGCGCCCTGTATTTCGGACTGCGGCTTTCCACGGCAGACCAAACGCGCAAACCGTATTCAACGGTAAAGACGAAGACCGAGAAAATCTCGAAGGCATCGAACCAGCGGCCATAAGCGGCGTAAACGTCAGGCATGGATTCAAAGACCACCGCGATGACGTTGAGCGAAATCAGCGTAATTAAAAAAATGTCCACAAACCGCGCCAGCGGCTCTTCGGTATGGCCCGCGTCCAATAAAAGGAAAATCCGTTTACGCATCTTGCCCCCATGCACGTCTTTTATTCTGGCCCAACCCTAGCCGGAGCGCCGCAAGACGTGAAGTCATTGATTGTGACAGATCGTTGCGGGCGCTGCGATCAACTCCGCCGAAGCGCAACAACCCCGATTAGCAGCCAGCCCGCTATCATGATCATGCCTCCGAACGGGGCAAGGCCCTGGACCGGGACATTGCCGTTGAGCACGAAAGCGTAAAGGGATATCGCGAATGCCAGCGACCCGCCAATCAAAAGCCATCCTGAGACCCTGCCGAGCATTGCGTTGCGCCCGGACCGCCGGGCCGTTATCCACCCGCAGGCCAAGGCACCCAACGCATGCCACATCTGATAGGCGACGCCGGTTTGCCAAATGTCGATAAGGCTCGGGTCTTTGCCCAGCCCATGCGCGCCATAGGCGCCAAGTCCGACGGCAGCGGCCGCCGACAGCGCCGCAGCGGCGATAAGGTAGTCGCGCCGGCTTTCGGTGCCGGTCATGCGAGGGGCTCCATCTTGCGAATCTCGGAAATAATGGCGTCCTCGAACGATCCGGCTTCCATGGTTTCGAGCCCCTGCAAGGCATCGACGAAGCTTTTTACGTCTTTCTCCAAAATGCCCATGGTGTTGGCGGGATCGTAGCCTTCGTTAGCCCAGTCGATCTTTCGCATGTTGTCTCCGTACCACGTCGCGCCCGAGGACGTGCGCATCACGTCGAGCAGCTTGTCGGCCTCGATGCCGTACCCTTCAGCGGCTTTGAGTGCCCGTCGCACCGCCACAACGCCCGCCGCAGCACACAGGTTATTGGCGACCTTGCACGCCGCCCCGGCGCCGACCGGCCCCAGATGATGGACCTGTTCACCCATGGCATCGAACAGCGGCATCAAATCGCCAACCGCCTCACGCTCTCCGCCGACCATGAACGTCAGGCTGGCGTCGCGGGCGCGATACGGCGCGCCCGACATCGGCGCATCAATCACCGTGACGTCAGCCGGGACCCGCGCCGCCACATCGCGGATAAAGCGCGGCGACAGGGTCGACGAAAGGACCAGAGTCTTTGGGTGTTCGAGACCGCTCAGGATCGCCTGGTCGTCGAACAGCAGCGCATTGGTCTCGGCAATGTCACGGACGACGGAGATGACAACGCCCACCTTGGCGGCAAAGGCCGACGGCTCGGCGATCATCCGGTTTTGCAGGTTATCCGACGCATCGACTGTTTTGACATCGAAGCCCCAGACGTCGTAACCCGCGTGCAGCAAACTTTCCGCCATCGGCAGGCCCATAGCGCCGCAGCCGGCGATACCGATGACAGCTTTGTTCACGACCCGTGCCCGGCGTTCTGTACCAGATGCTCGAAAAGGCGGAAATTCGGATCGCCGTCTTCCAGGAAAAACTCCGGATGCCATTGTACGCCGATGGCGAACCGCCGGTCCGGCAGCTCGATGGCCTCGACGATGCCGTCCGGTGCGCGGGCGCTGACGACAATGTCGTCCGGAATATCCTTGAGCGCTTCGTTATGCGCCGTGTTGACGGGGATCTCCGACGCCCCGGCAATGGCGTGCAGGCGTGTCCCGTCGGCGATGGCCACAGTGTGCGCGTGTTCTTCGGCAGGTTTTTCGTTCAGATGGTCGACCGCGCAATCGAGTTCCTTGGCAATATCGTCATAAATGGTGGCGCCGCGCGCCACGGCCATGACCTGCATGCCTGCGCAGATGCCGAGCGTCGGCAGATCGCGCGCGAGCGCATCGACCATCAGCGTGCGTTCGAATGCATAGCGGGGATGAACCGCTTCGCCATTGGCGGGGTTACCATACACCTCGGGCGGGAATGGATAAAATCCGCCCGGAACGATCAGGCCATCGAGACTTGCGAGATAGGCATCACGGGCATCTTCGATATAGGGAATGCCGACCGGCAGGCCGCCCGCTTTCCATACGGCGTCGAAATAGGCGGTTCGGAGGGCATAATGCGGGCGCTTCGAGAACGAGCCCGAAGTCTCATAATCCAGCAGAATGCCGATGATGGGGCGATTGGTCATACGGTGATTCTAAGCGCGGATCGGCCTTTTGCAAAGCGTCCCGGACCGCCATTCCCATGAATGCCGGATTCCGGAATGCTTGTGCCGCGAAAGCCTATTCGCCCGCCGTCTTGAGCCCGGCAACCTCGTCCAACGTCACCGGATGTTCGAGCTTGCCGATCATTTCCTTGGGCACGATCTGACGGAAGTTCGGCAGTTCGCGCGCCCAGTCGTTGAGCAACCGGAAAGCGTGCCGCGAGTGGGTCCGCTTGACGTGCTGCTGAATCTGCACCTTCAGCACGTCCTGCCAGTATTCGGTTTCGACAGCCTGCCAGATGATGGTTTCCGGGTTCGCCTGCAGATCGAATTTTTGATCAGGGTCATAGACAAAGGCCATGCCGCCGGTCATGCCGGCACCAAAGTTCGGCCCGACTTCGCCAAGAATAACAACCAGACCGCCGGTCATGTATTCGCAGCCGTTGGAACCGCACCCCTCGATCACGGCGCTGGCGCCCGAGTTGCGCACGCAGAACCGTTCGCCGGCCTGACCGGCCGCGAACAGGCGGCCCGCCGTTGCGCCATACAGCACCGTGTTGCCGATGATCGTATTCTTTTCGCTTTCAAGCGGGCTGGATACCGGCGGGCGCAGGACGATGGTGCCCCCGGAAAGGCCCTTGCCGACATAGTCGTTGGCATCGCCCAGCACTTCCAGCGCCAGGCCCTGCACCGCGAACGCGCCCAGGGACTGTCCGGCGGAGCCGCGAAGTCGCACCGTCAGGTGATTGTGGTCCAGTCCGCTCATGCCGTATTTGCGCGTGATCAGAGAACTGGTGCGCGCGCCGACTGCACGGTGCGTGTTACGGATCGCATAGGTGAGTTGCATCTTTTCGCCGTGCTGGAACGTCTGCATGGCATCCTTGATGATCTGCGCATCCAGCGTGTCGGGCACCTCATTGCGGCCTTCGCCGTCATAGTAACGCGGGTAGCCCCCATGATCGGCCTGTTGCAAAAGCGGGTTCAGGTCGAGATCGTCGAGGTGCGATGCTCCCCGGCTGACCTGCGACAGCAGATCGGAGCGTCCGGTGATGTCCTGTAGCGAGTCGTAACCCAACCGGGCAAGTATCTCGCTCACTTCCTCGGCGACGAAAGTGAAGAGGTTGACGACTTTTTCCGGCGTGCCGGTGAATTTCTCACGCAGCGCTTCGTCCTGGGTACAGACCCCGACCGGGCAGGTATTGGAATGGCATTGGCGGACCATGATGCAGCCCATGGCTACCAGCGAGGCGGTGCCGATGCCGAACTCGTCGGCGCCCAGCATCGCTGCCATGACGACGTCGCGTCCGGTTTTGATGCCGCCGTCGACGCGCAGCTTAACCTTGTGGCGCAGCCGGTTCAGCGTCAGCACTTGATTGGCTTCCGACAGACCCATTTCCCACGGAATCCCGGCGTACTTGATGGAGCTTTGCGGGCTCGCGCCGGTGCCGCCGTCGTGACCGGAAATCAGAATGACGTCGGCCTTGGCCTTGGCGACGCCGGCAGCGATGGTCCCGACACCGGAGCGTGCGACCAATTTGACGCAGACGCTGGCGTCCGGGTTGATCTGTTTCAGATCATAAATAAGTTGCGCCAGATCCTCGATCGAATATATGTCGTGGTGCGGCGGTGGGCTGATCAGTGTGACGCCGGGCGTTGCATGTCTGAGCTTGGCAATCATGCTCGACACCTTGAAACCCGGAAGCTGGCCGCCTTCGCCGGGTTTTGCCCCCTGCGCGACCTTGATTTCGATTTCACGGCAGTTGTTCAGGTATTCCGCCGTGACGCCGAAGCGTCCGCTGGCGACCTGCTTGATGGCGCTCGACGGATTGTCGCCGTTCGGCCGGGGCTGGAAGCGGCCCGGGTCTTCGCCGCCTTCACCGGAATCCGACTTGGCGCCGATGCGGTTCATAGCGATGGACAGCGTTTCGTGCGCCTCGGGGCTCAGTGCGCCGAGCGAAATGCCGGGCGCGACGAGCCGCTTTCTGATCTCCGTGACGCTTTGCACCTGTTCAACCGGGATCGACTGGCGGTCCGGTTTGAAGTCCAGCAGGTCGCGGATGAAGATCGGCTGGCGCGCGTGCACGCCTTCGGAGAACTTTTTATAGAGCGAATACGACTCGTTCCCAACGGCGGATTGCAAAACATGAATCAGCTTGCCGTCGTGGCCGTGGCGTTCGCCACCGGCGCGCACTTTATAGAAGCCGCCGACCGGCAGCGGAATCGCGTCCTTGCTGAAGGCCGCTTGATGCATGGCGGCGACATTGCGTTTGATGCCGGACAGGCCGATACCGGAAATGCGCGATGCCATGCCCGGGAAGAAGTCGGCAACCAGCGCGCGCGAAAGCCCCACGGCTTCGAAGCAATACCCGCCCCGGTACGAGCTGAGCACGCCGATACCCATTTTCGACATGATCTTGAGCAGCCCCTGATCAATGGCGTTCTTGTAGTTGTCGACCGCCTGTTCGACGCTGAGGCCTTCGAGAAGTCCACGCCGCTGGCGGTCGTAGATCGCTTCTTCGGTCAGATACGCGTTGACCGTCGTCGCGCCGACGCCGATCAGCACGGCGAAATAATGTACGTCCAGACATTCGGACGAGCGCACGTTGATGGATGTGAAAGTGCGCAATTCCTCGCGCACCAGGTGCGTGTGTACACCGCCGGCTGCCAGGATCATCGGCACCGGCGCGCGGTCCGGACCGGTGTTCATGTCGGACAGCACCAAGTGCGTTTTGCCGGCCCGCACAGCGGCTTCGGCTTCGGAGCGGATCCGCTGCAGCGCGTCCGTCAGCGCGCCCGGGCCTTCGGGTAAGAACGTGCAATCGACCTCGGCGGCGGTATCTCCCATGTAACGCTTCATGGCTTCGAAAGCGGCGTTCGACAACACCGGGCTTTCGAGCTGCAACAGGTCGCACTGGCTCGGCTCTTCGTCGAGAATGTTACCGAGGTTGCCGAGTCGGGTCTTGAGGCTCATGACGCGCCGTTCGCGGAGGCTGTCGATCGGCGGGTTGGTGACCTGCGAAAACGCCTGGCGGAAGAAATGATGCATGCCGCGGTATCGGTCCGACAGCACGGCCAGCGGCGCATCATCGCCCATGGAGCCGATGGCTTCCTTGCCGCCTTCGATCATCGGCTGCAGGATCATTTCCATGTCTTCCATGGACAGGCCGAAGCAATGCTGGCGGCGGCGCAGTTCTTCCGGGCTCAGCATCGAGCCTTTGACGTCGGTGGCGTCGATGATGTCGTCGAGAACTTCCGTCCGCTCGATCCATTTGGCGAAATCGCCGCGCGCAGCGATCAGGGACTTAAGCTCCTGGTCGTGGAAAAACTTCCCTTCCTCGAGATTGATCCCGATCATGCCGCCGGGGCCGACGCGGCCTTTCTCGGTGACGGTGGCGTCGGGGATTTCCACCATTCCGGCTTCGGAGCCGACAATCAGAAGTCCGTCGCTCGTGGTAACAAAGCGCATCGGGCGCAGTCCGTTGCGGTCCATGCCGGCAACAACCCAGCGGCCGTCATGCGCACAGATCGCGGCCGGGCCGTCCCAAGGTTCCAGAACGGCATTACAGTACGAGAACAACGCTTCGTGTTCGGGCGGCATGGTCTTGTTCTGGGCAATGGATTCCGGGATCGTCATCGCCTTGACCATCGGCGCCGGCCGACCGGCGCGGCACAGCAATTCAAAGACACTGTCCAGCGCCTCGGAATCGGAACTACGCGACGGCACGATCGGTTTCAGGTCCTCGATGTTCTCTCCGAACAATTCGGACGCCATTTTCGGCTCGTGCGCCTTCATCAGCTTG